>Ga0102832_1000891_pt1 | contig 30724 bp, 26 predicted proteins | sample EBPBio282013_DNA_FD_88942 | JGI IMG/M metagenome (GOLD analysis project Ga0102832, IMG submission 88942) | Wastewater treatment Type I Accumulibacter community from EBPR Bioreactor in Madison, WI, USA - Reactor 2_5/28/2013_ DNA (Illumina Assembly) | ecosystem: Engineered > Bioreactor > EBPR >... | reverse complement strand
ACCAGCTGACCGGCGCGCTCGATGCGGTTGCCCAGGAACTGGGCCAGATCCGCCGGGAACCCTCCTTCGTGACGACGCTCGCACGGCACGCCTCGTAGCGACCCGTTCGTTCTTCCGCCTCACCGACGCGCCGCGCGTCGGCCCGGTCACACGGGATGCGTCGGCCCCGATGTCAGTCGCCGCATGTGTCGGCGCATGCCCTGGTAGTCGTTGATGGCGCTGTGCATGGTCCGGCGGTTGTCCCAGATCGTGAGCGTGCCGGGCTTCCAGTTGACGCGACAGGTGAACTCCTGACGCGTCGCGTGGGCCTGCAACCAGTCGAGCAACGGCCGGCTCTCCTCCTCCGTCATGCCTTCGATGTGCGTGGTGTGGCCACGGCTGCAGTAGATCGCCTTCTGGCCGGTCTCGGCGATGGTGCGCACGAGGGGATGGACGGCCTCGAACGTCTCGGCCTCCTCGGTGCCCGTGATGCTCATGCCGCCGATCGCGGCATGGTGTGCCTTGCGGCCGCCGACATGCTTGAGGCCGGCGCTGTTCACGCCCTTCAGCGGCGCCAGCATCGCCTTCATGCCATCCGACAGCGCCTCGTACGCCGCGACCATGTCGCAATAGAGCGTGTCGCCGCCGCGGGGCGGCGTCTCGATCGCGTAGAGCAGCGTCGCCAGCGGCGGGGTCTGCATGTAGGTCGTGTCGGAGTGCCAGCCGCCGCCGAAGTTGCGGGTCTCGGACTCTTCCTTGACGATGTCGAACAGGAAGGGAAAGCCGTCCAGCCCCTTCACGAAGGGGTAGTGGTTGGGCTCGCCGAACCGCGCCCCGACATCCATGATGTCCTGTGGCGACAGCACCTGGTCGCGGATCGCGATCACCTTGTGATCGAGGAACGCCTGGTGGACCTGCGCCCAGTCCTGGTTGCTCATGCGGCGCAGGTCGATGCCGCGGATCTCGGCGCCGAGCGAACCGGCGAGCGGGATGACATCGATCGTCGTCGTGGCCATGTTCGGCGTCCCCTGCTCAGCGTCCCGTGAACTTCGGCGCCCGCTTCTCGGCGAAGGCGCGGGCGGCTTCCTTGTGGTCCTCGGTGTCGCGCAGCTGCATCAGGTTGGCGCTTTCCATGTCGAGGCATTCCGCGAAACTGCCGCGCAGCGCGCGGTTGAGGTTGTCCTTGATGAAGCGGTGGGCGAGCCGCGGCCCGGACGCGAGGCGCTTCGCCAGCTTGAGCGCCTCCGCCTCCAGCTGGGCCGCCGGCACCACCCAGTTGACCAGGCCGAGGCGCAGCGCCTCCGCCGCGTCGATGCGGTCGCCGAGCAGGTAGAGTTCGCGGGCCTTGGCCGGCCCGACCAGCTGGGTCAGCAGGTAGGTGCCGCCGTAGTCGCCGGAGAGACCGATCTTCACGAAGGCGGTGCTCATGATGGCGGCCTCGGAGGCGATGCGCAGGTCGCAGGACAGCGCCAGCGACAGCCCGGCGCCCGCCGCCGCGCCCGGCAGGGCCGCGATCGTCGGCTTGGCCATCTCGAACAGGCGCAGCGACGTGCGGCGCTGGGACTGCCGCTGCGTCTCCATGCGCCGCAGCTGGTCGATCGGCTGTCCCGCCGCGTGGCCCCGCGCCATGTTCTTGACGTCGCCGCCGGCGCAGAAGGCCCCGCCGGCGCCGGTCAGCAGCACGCATCCGACCTCGCGATCGAGTTCGGCGGCCGCCAGTTCCTCGCCGAGCCGGACCTGCATCTCCTGCGTCAATGCGTTGCGATGTTCGGGACGGTTGAACGTCAGGACGAGGACACCGTCCTCGCGCCGCACCAGCAGGTCGTTGTTGTCGCTCATCGTTCCTCGTTTCTCCCCTTGGCCGCTGCCGGCCTTGCCCCGGAACCTTAGCGCCGGCCCGGCGGGACGAACAGCCGGCCTCCCGGGGCGACCGGCCTTGACGCCCCGGCGGGGGCATGGCCCCATGACTCCACTTGGGGAGCTGCTGCCTGAACCGAACGACTTGCCCTTCGCGACCGTCCTCGTGCGGCGGCCCAGCCTAGGGCGCGTCGCATGTGGATCGTCAAGCTCGCGCTCAATCGTCCCTACACGTTCGTCGTGCTGTCGCTGATGCTGGTCGTGCTCGGCCTCGGCTCGATCAAGCGCATGCCCAAGGACATCTTCCCGGCGATCGACGAGCCGGCGGTGACGGTGCTGTGGCAGTACCCGGGCTTCCCTGCCGCCAGCATGGCCAACGAGATCGTTCAGTGGAGCGAGTTCATCACCTCGCAGATGGTGGGCGACATCAAGCGGATGGAATCGCGCAGCATCTTCGGCTTCGGCATCATGCGCCTGTACTTCCATCCCCAGGTCAGCGTCGACCGGGCGATGGCGCAGGTGACGGCGGTGTCGCAGACCATCCTCAAGCGCATGCCGGTCGGCACCAACCCGCCGTTCGTGCTGATCTACGATCCGTCGAGCGTTCCGGTCATGCTGGTGGCCCTGGCCACGCAGTCGCTGACCGAATCGCAGCTGTTCGATTTCGGCCAGTTCACCGTGCGCCAGGCGCTGGCGCCGATCCAGGGCGCGCAGCTGCCCCTGCCGTGGGGCGGCGCGCCGCGGGTCATCATGGTCGACATCGACCACGAGCGCATGCGCGCCCACGGCGTGACCGCCGACGACATCAGCCAGGCGATGCTGCGGCAGAACGTGACCCTGCCCACCGGCTCGATCCGGGTCGATCGCACCGAGTTCATGCTGCAGCTGAACAACAGCCCCAAGACCATGGAACTGCTGAACGCCGTGCCGATCGCCAACCGCAACGGCCGGCTCGTCTACATGCGCGATGTCGCCAACGTGCGCGACGGTTCCCAGCCGCAGACCAACCTGGTGCGCTACGACGGCCACAAGTCGGTCTACCTCTCGGTCGGCAAGAACGGCAACGTGTCGACCCTCGACGTCATCGCCCAGGCCAAGGAGGTGCTGAAGACCATCCCGACCCCGGCTGACCTGCAGTTCACGATCCTGTTCGACCAGTCGACCTTCGTGCTGGGAGCGATCCAGGGCGTCGTCATCGAGGGCATGATCGCCGCCGCCCTGACCGGCCTCCTGATCCTGCTCTTCCTCGGCAGCTGGCGCGGCACGATCGTGGTGATCGTGTCGATCCCGATCTGCGTCTTCACCTCGATCTTCCTGCTCAATCTCACCGGCAACACGCTGAACCTGATGACCCTGGGCGGTCTCGCGCTGTCGGTCGGCATCCTGGTCGACGACGCCACCGTGACACTGGAGAACATCCATCGGCACGGCGCCATGGGCAAGGGACTGGTCCGCTCCATCCTCGACGGCTCGCAGGAAATCGCCCTGCCGGCCTTCGTCTCGTCGCTCTGCATCTGCATCGTCTTCCTGCCGGTCGGGCTGCTGACCGGGCCGCCGCGCTTCCTGTTCGTGCCGATGGCGCTGGCCGTGCTGTTCGCCATCGCCACCTCCTATTTCCTGTCGCGCACGCTCGTGCCGGTGCTCGCCCACTACCTGCTGCGCGGCGAGCGCCACGGCGAGGGCGAGGACGAAGAGGGCGGCGGCGCCTTCCACCGCTTCCATCGCGGCTTCGACGCGGGCTTCGAGGCCCTACGCCGGCGCTACCTCGTCGTGCTCGGCTGGGCGCTTCGGCATCCGAAGCTGGTGCTGTCCCTGTTCGCCCTCGCCACGGCACTGGCGGCCAGCGCCATCCCCTCGGTCGGCCGCGACTTCTTCCCGCCGGCCGACGGCAACCAGCTGCGCCTGCACGTCGCCGCGCCGACCGGCACCCGCATCGAGGAGACCGGCCTGTGGTTCAGCCGCGTCGAGACGGTGATCCGCGAGGTCGCGGGCGACGACGTCGCGGTCATCGTCGACAACATCGGCATCCCGCAGCCCAACAACATCGTGCTGAGCGACAACATCACGGTGAGCTCGGCCGACGGCGAGATCCTGGTCGCCCTCAAGCCGGGGGCGCGGCACGGGGCGCAGGAATACATGAAGCGCCTGCGCCGCGTGCTGCCCGACCGGTTCCCCGAGCTGACCTTCTACTTCCAGCCCAGCGACATGCAGACCCAGATCATCAACCAGGGCCTGCCGACGCCGATCGACATCAAGGTCTACGGCATGGCGCGCGCCGAGACGCTGTACGAGATCGCCCGGCGAATCGAACGGCGCCTGGTCGCCGTGCCGGGCGCCGTCGACGTCCACATCCAGCAGCGCATGGACCAGCCGTCGCTGAACATCCACGTCGACCGCGACCGCATGGCGCGCATGGCGACGGCGCCGGCAGGCGTCGCCGGGTTCGCCCAGCAGGAAGTCGCCAGCAACGTCCTGATCGAGGCCGCTTCCAGCCTCATGGTCGCGCCCAACTACTGGACCGACCCGGTGTCGGGCCATACCTACCAGCTGGTCGTGCAGGCGCCGCTGGAGGAACTGCGCAGCATCGACGAGCTGTACAACCTGCCGATCCGGCGCAGCGGCCAGTCGCAGGCGCAGTACCTCGGCAACGTCGCCACCATCGACCGCGGCCAGGTGCCGGCGCAGGTCAACCACACCAACGTGCTGCCGACCTTCGATGTCATGGCCAACATCCAGGGCATCGATACCGGCTCGGTGACCTCGGCCGTGCACGCCATCATCGCCGAGGTCTCTCCCGGCCTGCCCAAGGGTGTCTTCATCGAGCTGGACGGCCAGGGCATGACGATGGACCGCGCGTTCGGCCAGCTCGGGCTGGGCCTGCTGGCGGCCGGCCTGCTGGTCTACATGGTGCTGGTGATCAACTTCCAGTCGTGGACCGATCCGTTCATCATCGTCATGGCCCTGCCCGGCGCCTTCTGCGGCGTCATCGTCATGCTGCTCCTGACCTCGACGACGTTCAGCGTGCCGTCGCTGATGGGCGCGATCATGACCGTGGGCGTGGCGACCGCGAACAGCATCCTGGTCGTCTCCTTCGCCAAGCAGGCCCTGCAGCAGGGCCAGACCGCCGTCGAGGCGGCGCTCGGCGCCGGCCGCGACCGCCTGCGGCCGGTGATCATGACGGTGATCGCCATGGTGCTGGGCATGGTGCCGATGTCGCTCGGCCTCAGCGAGGGCGGCCAGCAGAACGCCCCGCTCGGCCGCGCGGTGATCGGCGGCATGCTGTTCGCCTGCATCGCCACGCTGGTCCTGGTGCCGGTGATCTTCAGCCTGGTGCGGCGCAACTGGAAGCCCGCGGCACCGTTCGAGGGCGCCGAACTGCTGGCGCCGCCGACTCCGCGCTGAACGCGCCTGGCCTGCGCGTCAGGGCTTCGGCAGCGCCGGCGCCCAGCGATTGGTCGAGCCGGCCGGCGCCTGGGAGGCGCGGTCCTGCCAGCCGCCGCCCAGCGCCTTGATCAGCGCGACGGTGGTCAACAGCCGGTCATTGGCGATCTGCACCGCCCCCCCGTCGGCGGCGAGCTGGGCCCGCTGCGCCACCAGCAGGTCGAGCTGAGACACCAGCCCGGCCTGGAAGCGCTGGTTGGTCAGCGTCACGGTGCGGCCGGCGCTGTCGATCGCCTGCTGCTGGAAGCGCGCCTGCTGTTCGAGCAGGCGCAGGCCGGCCAGCGCCGTCTCGACCTCCTGGAAGACCTTGAGCAGCAGCGCCTCGTACAGCGCCACCTTCTCCATGTAGGCGGCCCGCGCCCGGTCGACGTTGAGGCCGGTGCGGCCGGCATTGAACAGCTGCTGGAACAGCGACAGGCCGACGCCCCAGATGTTCGAAGTCGGCTGGGTCAGCGTCGACAGCGCGAAGCTTTCGAAGCCGACCGACGAGGTCAGCACGATCGACGGGAAGTAAGCCGCGATGGCGACGCCGATCTGGGCGTTGGCCGCCGCCATCTCGCGCTCGGCGCGGGCGACGTCGGGACGGCGCTGCAGCACCTCCGACGGCAGGCCGACCGGCACGGCGGGCACGGTGCGCGGCGCCGGCTGGCGGGCCAGCGCGAACTGCTCGGGTCCGGTGCCGACCAGCACCGCGAGCTTGTTGACCAGCTTGACCCGCTGGACCTCGAGCGTCTGCTTGCGCGCCTCGGTCTCGCGCAGCGCGGTCTCGACGTCCGCCAGCGCGATGTCGCTCGACAGGCCATCGGTGCGGCGGGCGCGGAACAGCGCCATCGTGTTGCGGTGCAGGTCGACGCTGGCGCCGACGATGCGCAGCAACTCGTCGGTGGTGCGGACCTCGAAGTAGGTCTGCGCGACCTCGCCGTTCAGCGTCAGCAGGGCCGTCTGGTAAGCGGCGACGCTGGCCGCCAGCTCGGCCATCGCTGTCTCGGCCTGGCGCCGCACGCGGCCCCAGAAGTCGATCTCGTAGGCGGCATAGAGCGGCACCGCCTTGAAGCCGTCGCTGATCACCGGCGAGTTGGTGGTGATGGTGGCCGGCTGCACCAGCGTGGCGAAGTTGGAATTGTTGGCGAAGCGCTGGGCGATGCCGCCCGCGTCGATCTCGGGATAGAGCGCCCCCCGGGCGATGCCCGCGACGGCCTGGGCCTGCAGCACCCGCTGGGCGACCGCCTTGAGGTCGGGGTTCTGCCGCACCGCGTCGACCTGCAGCCCGTTCAGCACCGGGTCGCCGAACACCGCCCACCAGTCGCCCCGCGCGATCGAGTCCTGCGGCTCGCCGGGCTGCCACGGCCCGGCCTCCGCGAACTGCGGCGGCACGGCGGTCTCCGGCTTCGCGTAGTCGGGCCCGACCATGCAGGACGGCAGCACGGCGAGCAGGACGAGACAGGCGGCGCGGGCGGCGGTCACGGGGATCGGCGGGCGGCGTCCGCGGGCGGCGCGATGCGCACCTTCATGCCGTCGCGCAACAGGTCGGACGGGCTGAGCACGACGCGCTCGCCCTCGGCGATGCCCGACAGGATCTCGATGCTGCGGCCGAAGTCGCGGCCGACGCGGACCTTGCGGATCGACACCGTGTCGTCGGCGCCGACCACGACGACCTGCGTGCCGTCGGCCAGCACGCGCAGCGACGAGTCGGCGATCACGATCGGCGGCCGGTCGTTGACGAGACGGAACTCGACGGTGGCATACATGCCGGGCAGCAGCACGCCGTCGGGATTGGGGGCCTCGACCTCGACCAGCATGGTGCGCGACGCCGGGTCGAGGGCGGCGGCGTTGCGCACCACCTTGCCGGCGAAGCGCCGCTCGGGAAACTCGCGCAGCGTCACCTCCGCCGCCAACCCGTCTCGGACCTGCGGCAGCCAGTTCTGCGGGACCGCAACGTAGATCCGGATCGGGTCCAGGCGATACACGCGGTAGAGCCAGCCCGCGGGGTCGTGGCTACCGAGATCGATCAGGGCCCCGGTCGTCGCCTTGGCGAGGTTGCGGGCGCCGACGACACCGTCGAACGGCGCGTAGACATTGCGGAAGCCGGTCATCGCGGTGAGCCGCCCGACCTCCGCCTCGGCCGCCGCGACGTCGGCCTTGCGGGCCTCGTAGAGGGCGAGGTTGTTGTCGACGTCCTGCTGCGACACGGCGTTGGTCTTCACCAGGCCGAGGTAACGCTGCCAGGTGATGCGCGCGATCTCGACGTTGGCCTTGGCCTGCAGCACCAGCGCCCGGGCGCGGCTCAGCTGCTCGTTCAGCTCGGGCGTGTCGATCTCGGCCAGCAGCTGGCCGGCCGTCACCCGGGCGCCGATATCGACCGTCCAGCGGCGGACGTAGCCGTCGACGCGGGCATAGACCGGCGAATCCTCGAAGGCGATGACGTCGCCCGGCAGGCTGAGGGTACTGTCGCGCGGTCCGCGCGTCGCCGGCGCGACGCGCACCAGCCCGGCCTCGCCCGCCGCGGCGTCGCCGCCCGGGCCGCCGCCGCGCCACTGGCGCAGCGCCTGCCAGCCGCCCCAGCCGACCCCGCCGAGAACCACGAGCACCGCGAGCGTGCGCAGCCAGCGGCCCGCGCCTCCCGGCGTCTTCGACATGTCTCCCCGAACCGGCCCCGTCACGATACGCCCGCGTCTCCCCCAGCAGCCGACTGTGACGGCTTCCCGGGGTCGGGGGCAAGGGACGATTCTAGAGGAAGGACATGCCGCCGCTCAGCGCGACCGTCTGGCCCGTCATGTAGGCGTTGCCGACCAGCATCAGGGCGACCTCGGCGCATTCCTCCGGCGTGCCGAAGCGGCCGAGCGGAATGCGCGCCGGAGACGACGCCAGCCCGGCGCGCACCATGTCGGTCTCGATCAGCGAGGGCGCCACCGCGTTGACCGTGATGCCCTCCTTGACCAGCCGCGCGGCATAGCCGCGGGTCAGGCCCTCCATCCCCGCCTTCGAGGCGTTGTAGTGCGGGCCGATGCCGCCGGCGCCGCGCGCCGCGCCGGAGGAGATGTTGACGATGCGTCCCCAGCGCCGGGCCCGCATGCCCGGCAGCACCGCCTGCGTGCACAGGAACACAGACTTCAGGTTGACCGCGATGGTGGCGTCGAAGTCGGCCTCGGTCAGGTCCTCGATGGCGCGGATCGGGCCGATGCCGGCATTGTTCACCAGGATGTCGACGGGACCGAGCTCACGCTCGACAGCGGCAAGCATCGCCGCGACCTGGTCTGCGCGGGACACGTCCGCCCTTACCGCCATGGCCGCTCGTCCCGCCGCCTTCGCCCGGCCAGCGACCGTCTCGGCATCGGCCTGTCGCTCCCGGTAGTTCACCGCGACCATCCCGCCGGCCTCCGCCAAGGCGATCGCGATGGCGGCACCGATCCCGCGCGATCCACCCGTTACCAGTGCGACCTTGCCCGCCAAGCTTACCATCCGCTTCCCTCCGCCGGATCCCGCCGGGACATTCTAGGGGCCGGCCTCGATCCGCGCGATGTCGTGGTCGTGGGCAAGGCAACGCCGCCGCTTCATCCCGTTCGATTGCGTACGAAGCCGGAGAGGGTCGTTCGCAGGCCCTCGCATTGGCCCATGGTTTTTCAACTTCGCGTGGATTCTTTGGGAAAAGGATGCGCCAATAGTCGCCAATGATTCCGATACTCGCTTTGGCTGATTGCCGCAGCACCGTCTCGGGGCGAAAGACAAGGCCGGCGGGTGCGCCGATGGCGTCCGTCCCGCGAGGAGATTGATGGACCGTACCGCAGCCACCACTGCCCTCGGCAGCATCGATCCGACGGCGGAACGAAGTTTCGAGTCGGCGACCTCGTCCTCCGAGTGTGCGTTGGATGACGACTTCTGGCGCAATCTCGAACGGCTGTTCGCCTGGAAGCGCAAGCACATGCCCGTTCTCGACACGCCCCCGGGCGCCGAGGTGTTGATCTGGTTGCTGAAGAACGCGACGTGCGTACGCCCGCTGAAGGACCTCTATCGTAGCAGCCGCTTTTCCGAGCCGACCATCCGCTGGATTCTGAAGACGATGGTTGACGACGGCTTCATCGTCATCGATCGCAACCCCCACGACCTGCGCGTTCGAACCGTTCGCCTGACACCCAAGTTGGCCTCGACCGTGCAGGAGTATCTTCGCCTCTTGCGCGCGTGCGTGCCGGCGGACGGATCCGGCCCGCCCGGCAGCGGCCCCTCCGAGCAGCCTGGTCGCTAGGCCCTTCGCCGGGCTTTTCTTCTCCACGTCCGCGGCGCGAACCGGCATCTTTTTTCCGCCGCGTTCGCGTATACATTGGCGCCCGCAGTATGCGTGAAATCAGAGGAAACCCCGTGAAAAAGCTCGTGTTGCCGCGTCGTCGTGCGTTGATCCTGTCCGGAGGCGCGCTGGCCGCGCCGATGATCGCCTCGGGCGTCGCCCGCGCCGCCGACGACTGGCCGAACAAGCCGGTGAAGTACATCAACCTGTTCCCGGCCGGCGGACCGACCGACGTGCTGTCCCGCATCGTCTGCCAGAAGCTGACCGAGCTGACCGGCCAGCAGTTCATCGTCGACAACCGCGGCGGCTCGGGCGGCAACGTCGGCGCCGAGGCGATCAAGAACTCGGCCCCGGACGGCTACACGATCGGCCTGATGAGCGTCAGCTCGCACGCCATCGCGCCGACCCTGTACAAGAAGCTGGCGTTCAACGCCGACAAGGACTTCACCCCGGTCACCATGCTGTGGTCGCTGCCCAACCTGCTGATCGCGCGCAAGACGCTCGGCCCCAAGACGGTGCCCGAGCTGATCGCCATGGCGAAGGCCCAGCCGGGCAAGCTGTCCTATGCCTCGTCCGGCTCGGGCACGACCGTGCACCTGTCCGGCGCGCTGTTCGCCTCGATGGCCCAGATCGACATCCTGCACGTGCCCTACCGCGGCAGCGCGCTGGCGGTGCAGGACATCCTCGCCGGCCAGGTCGACATGATCTTCGACAACATCCCGGGCTCGCTGGCCCAGATGCAGGGCGGCAAGGTCTACGGCATGGCGGTCACCGGCCTCGAGCGCAGCCCGATGGCGCCGGACGTGCCGGCGATGGCCGAGTTCCTGCCCGGCTACGACATCAACTCGTGGGGCGGCATCTGCGGTCCGGCCGGGTTGCCGAAGCCGGTGGTCGACAAGCTGAACGCGCTGGCGAAGCAGGCGCTGGAGAGCCCCGACGTCAAGGCGGCCTACCTGAAGAACGGCGCGACGCCCCTCTGGAAGAGCGTCGCCGACACGGTCGCCTATCGCCGGGCCGAGGAAGCCCGCTTCGCGCCGATCGTGAAGGCGTCGGGCGCCAGCGTCGACTGACTGTCCGGCCATCGTGCGCCGCCGCCCGGCCTCACGCCGGGCGGCGGCGCGACGACAGCGACATCGAGAGGCCGACGATGGCATGGGCGGCGAACACCACCATCACCGGCACCATGCCCAGGCTGTAGCGCTGCTCGGTCAGCGCCGGGAACTGCAGGACGGCCAGCAGCACCACGAACAGCGCCAGCGGGTAGGTCTCGCGCCAGCGCGAGCCGGAGGTCAGCAGGCCCCACGCCGCCAGCGCGACGAACACCAGGTTGCCCAGCAGGAAGACCGCCTTCACGAGCGACGGCGGGAGCGGCACCGAGTCGTAGAGGTAGTGTGGCGCGCCGAGGAACAGCCGCGGGTACTGCTTGAGGCGGACCATCAGCCAGTCGACAGGCGCCTCGCGGATACGCCGCAACCCCTCCGCCATCATCTTGCCCTCGGCCTCGCGCTCGGTCCGCGATGTCTCGATGATGGCCGTGAAGGCGGGGTCGGCGTGCACCCTTTCCCACAGGTCGCTCGCCCCGTAGGGCACGTCGATCGTGCCGACCAGGATGTTGGCGCCCCAGCCCATCGACGCGACCGGGATGAAGGCCTGCTGCGTGACGACGTTGCGGATCGTCCAGGGCGCGATCACCAGCACCGCCGCCAGCGCGATCCGGGCGTGCAGGCCGCGATTGAAGCGCAGGACGATCGCCATGAGCGCGATCACCGCCACGAACGGCAGGGCGACCGCGCGGGTCAGGGTCGCCGCGCCGATCAGGATGCCTGCGAGGATTCCCTGCTGGCGGCCCCACGCCCACAGGCCCGCGGTGAGCAGGAACGAGAACAGGGTCTCGGTGAGAAGGAGCGTGGTGAGGTAGATGCTGAGCGGCGCCACGGCCATCGCCGCCCCCGCCACCAGCGCGGTGCGGGCGCCGAACGCGCGCAGGGCGATCAGGTAGACGAACAGCGCGACGAAGCCGCCCAGCACGGCCTGGCCGATCCGGATCGCCTGCACCGGCGGACCGGCTCCCTGCCACAGCAGGGCGATCGCGAGCGGGTACAACGGCGCCCGCGCGGCGCTGGGCTCGTAGGGTCCCGGCGCGTCGATCGTGCCGCGGTCGCCCCAGCGGTGCGGCATGCCGTAGGAGAAGACACCGTGCTGGCGAAGGTTCTGGCCCAGCGCGAGGTACTCGCTCTGGTCGACGGACTTCACCGGGACGTCGGTCCGCGGCACCACGACGAACAGCCGGACGGCGCAGGCCAGCACCAGGATGATCAGGGCAATCGCCCGGGTATTCGCCACCAAGTTCCCTCGCGGCGATCAGCATACGGGCAACGAGCGGGCCGGGCTAGGCGGCGGCGTGCCCCGCGTCCCGCCGATCCGCGGCCCTTTGCGCGCCGACCGGGAATTTCGTATCGTCCGGCCGCTTCCAGATCGAGTCAAAGCTTTGTCCTCTGCGCCGCTCGTTTCGATTTTCCTGTTCGTTCGCAACGGCGGCGACGCCCTTCGGCGGTCGGTGCGCAGCGTGCGCAACCAGACCTATCCCAACATCGAGTACATCGTGCAGGACGCCGTCTCGACCGACGGCACCCTCGACATCATCCGGCAGGAGTACGGCGAGACGGCGAAGATCGTCTCCGAGCGCGACGCCGGCGCCAGCGACGGCCTGTGGCGCGCGATGAAGCGCTGCACCGGTGAGTTCGTCGGATCGTGCCTGGCCGACGAGGAACTGCTGCCCGACGCGGTCGAGCGCGGCGTGCGCCTGCTGGTGGCGAACCCGCATGCCGGGGCGATCACCGGCAACGCCATCCTGACCGACCTCGAGGGCCGGCAGACCGGCTTCTGGCGCAGCGGCCCGTTCAACCTGGTCGACTACCTGTTCTGCGACTACACCCCCTACTGGGTTTCGAGTTTCTTCCGCCGCAGCACGATGACCGAAGCCGGCATTCGCGAGGGCGAGACCTGGAGCCTCAAGGCCATCGAGTTCAAGACGTGGCTGCACCTGTCCTCGATCAGCCAGGTGCTGTACGTACCGGAGACCTTCGCCAAGTATGCCTCGCACCCGGGGCAGAGCAGCTCGCGGCCCAAGGACGTGATCCCGCACTTCAGCGGCCGCGTCGAGGAGATCCTGGCGCTGTGCGCGCGGTCGCCCTTGGTCAGCGGCGACCCGCGGCTGCCGGCGATGGCGATCTGGGGCATGGCCCGCGCCTTCATCAACCACGCCCAGGCCTACAAGCTCGACGACCTCGCCCGCGACCTCTACCGCATCGCCTGCGAGGCCACCGCGACCTGTCCCCCGGTCGAGGTCGACGGTGTCCGCTACGACGAGCACTACGGCGCGCGGATCGCCGCGCGCGCGGCCGGCCAGGCGTACGAGGATAGCCTGTCGCCGCTCGCCCGCCTGCTGGCCGGCAAGCGCCGGATCGCCGATCGGCGCCACAGGCTCGAGGCCGAGGCGCTGGCCAACCCGTCGCCGGGAGCCATCACCCTGCCGCCGCCGCCGTCACCCGCCTTCAAGGCACAACTCTACGCCCGGCTCGCCATGGGCTACGACGCGCAGGGGCGTTACCGCGAGGCCGCCGACACGTGGCGCGCCGCCGGCCGACTGCTCGACCTCGTGGATCCGGCGCGCTACCCGCCGGAACTGCCGCCGAAGTACTTCTCGATGGAAGACCTCGGCGGCAAGCCGCAGCCCGCCTAGCTGGCGGCCTTCGCCGGTTCGGGCGCCGGCGCCGGCGGCGCCGAGGAACCGTCGCCCGAGGACACGGTCTGCAGCACCACGGCCGCGCCTTCCTTGGCGAACTCGATGCCCATGCCGGGCAGCGTGCTGAACATGCGCTTCACCGCCTCGCGCTGGATCGCCGCCGGGTTGCCCGGCCGCGCCGTGAACTTGAAGCGGATCAGCAGCGCGTTCTCGACGATGTCGGCCACGCCCTGCATCTTGAACGGGGCAAGGATCTCGTCCTTGAACTGCGGCAGCTCGGCGATCTCGGCGCCGATCTTCTTCGACGCCTTGCGCAGCTTCTCGATGTCGGTGTCGCGGGCGAAGCGCAGGTTGAACTTCACCGTGATCCAGTCGCGGCTGAAGTTGGTGATCTGGCCGAGCTGGCCGAACGGCACGGTGTGGACCTGGCCGTTCTGGTGGCGCAGCTTGATCGAGCGCAGCGTGAAGCCCTCGACCGTGCCCTTGGCCTTGCCGCAGTCGATGTACTCGCCGACCCGGAAGGCGTCGTCGGACAGGTAGAAGATGCCCGACACGATGTCCTTGACCAGCGTTTGGCTGCCGAACGAGATCGCGATGCCGAACACCGAGGCGCCGGCGATCAGCGGCGTGATGTTCACGCCGAAATCCTCCAGCGCGATCATCACCGCGACCAGGCCGATCAGCACGGCCACGGTCCGGCGCAGCAGCGGCATCATGGTGCTGATGCGCGAGGCCGGCGGCCCCGCGGCGTCGCCGTCGGCGATCGCGTCGGCCGCGTTCTTGTTCTTGTGCTCCATGTACGGCTCGGTCGCGTACTTGAAGAGCTCCCACGCCACGAAGCCGACGAACAGCGTGAAGGCCGCGGTGCGCGACGAACGCGTGAGCTGGTCCCACTCGCTCTCGTTGACCAGGCCGAGGACCTGGACCACCCAGCTCTCGGCGATCGCCACCGCGACGGCGATCAGCACGGCGACGCGCACGCAGCGCGCCACCACGTCGGGCAGCTTCGGGTAGGGACTGGCGGCCGTGGCGCCCTCGAGCTGCGAGTCGAGCCGCCGCACCACCGCCTGCATCAGGGTCTCGAACAGCAGGACCGCGACCACCAGGTTCAACGTCAGCACCATCGCCTGCCCGACATGGAGCTTGCCCGAGACCGCGCCGAAGATGGTGGTGGCGACCAGCGCCGCGAGGAACAGCGGCGCCACCGGGATCCACGCCGGGCCGACCCAGCCGACCGCCGGCGCGATCTTGCCGAGACCGCCGAACCATTGCTGGGCGGCCGGGCGCGAGCCGTAGGCCATCCACAGGAAGGCCGCCAGGTAGAGCAGCGAGCCGCACACCTGGTAGGCGGCGACCGCGTCGGGCGGCGTGCCGATGTTGCGCAGCACGACGCCCAGCAGGGTGCCGAACGACATCAGCAGCATCACGACCGAGACCCGGCGGTACATCACCCGGGCCTCGTGATCGCCGGCGTCGCACAGCCGCGCCAGCGGGGCGTCGGGCTGCAGCACGACGCGGAACGCCAGTACCGCCAGGCGCCAGTGCCATATCGCCATCAACGCGGCGGCGGCCAGCCTGTCCTGCCCGTTGGCGCCGTTGAACCAGACGCCGGTCGCGCCCTCGCAGACGCCCCACACCGCCGCGACCCCGAGCGCGTCCAGCGCGATCAGGCCGCCCAGGCTGGCGAACGAGCGCGAGCCGAAGGAGGCCGGCGCGGCGGCCAGCAGCCGCCGGCGCAGCGGCGCCAGCAGGCCGCGCAGCGCGGCCTCGGCGGCAACCGCCACGACGATCACCGCGCCCAGCAGCAGGAGGTAGGTCCCGGCGCCGCGGTTGCCCGGGCCGCCCTGGTCGAGCAGCGACGGGATCGAGCCGAGCTTGCCCAGCATCACCGGGACGGCGGCCAGCACCCGGCCGGCGTCCTCGATGAATACCGCGAAGGCGTTGGGTCCCTCCTTGGGCGCCGTGATGATGACCTTCGGCCCCGGCGGCGGCTTGCCGCCCTTCGAGGCGGACGGTGCCGGCTTGGGCTCTGACTTGGGCTCGGGCTTGGCGTCCGGCTTGGCCTCGGGCGCGACGACCGTGCCCTGTGCCTTCAGCTTCTCGGTGACCGAGTTGCTGATCGCGTCGACCAGCGAATTGAACTGCTCCTGCGACAGGCCGGCCGGCGGTGCGGCCGTGGTCTGGGCATGGAGGGCGGTAAGGGACGTCAGCCACACGAGCGCGGCGACGAGCAGGGTGCGGGACATGGTTATTGCTAGTGCCCACACGCGGCGAATGCAATAATGGAAGCCGCTGTAACCGTTCAAAATCGCATGCTTCGTCGTTGTTTTCTGGCCGGTGCCGGCCTGTTGCCCACGATTGCCAAGGCTTACGCGCAAGCAAGCACGACGGTGACGCGCCGGCTGGCCATCGTCAGCCCCGGCGAGCCCGCTTCCCTCATGTCGGAGACCGGCGGCAACGCCTATTACCGCGTTCTGTTCGAGGAACTGGGCAAGCTCGGCCATGTCGAGGGTCGCTCGCTGTCGGTCGGCCGTTACGGCCGCGAGAAGGCCCTGGAGGCCGGTCTGGAGCCGATGATCGCCGAGGCCGTTCGCACCCGCCCCGACGTCGTCTACGCGATCGGCGGCGGTGCACTGGTCAAGGCCGCGACATCGACGATCCCGATCGTCGCCCTTACCGGCGACCCGGTCGCGCTCGGCCTCGCCCAGAGCCTCGCGCGGCCGGGCGGCAACGTCACCGGCGTCAGCGTCGACACCGGGCCGGCGCTCTACGGCAAGCGTATCGAACTGCTGCGCGAGGTCCGCCCCGGCCTGTCGAAGATGGCCTACGTCACGTCCCAGCGCATCTGGGACACCCTGCAGGGCAAGCCGGTGCGCGCCGGCGCCGAGGCTGCGCGGGTCACGGTCGTACCGGCCCTGGTCGCCGGCACGCCGGCCAGCGCCGCCGACTATGCCAACGCCGTGCGGCGCGCCGCGGCCGAGGGCGCCGACGGCATCATGATCGGCGACGGTCCCGAAGCGCTGCAGTTCCGCGACGCCATCGTCGAGGCAGTGGCCGCGGTACGCCTGCCGGCGATGTACACCTTCCCCGAATCGGCGGTGGCCGGCGGGCTGGTCGCCTACTCGTTCGATCTCAAGGATCTCAACCGGCAGGCCGCGAAGCAGATCGACGCCATCCTGAAGGGCGCCAGCCCGGCGGAAATTCCCTTTTACCAGGTGACCCGGCTGCTGCTGACCGTGAACCTGCGCACCGCCCGCACGCTCGGCCTCGACCTGCCGCCGGCCCTGCTGGCGCGCGCCGACGACGTGATCGATTGACGTGATCGATTGACCGGGCTCAGCCCGATGTGGCGACCGTGAAGCGGTCGAGCGCCGCCCGGTCGACCTCGACCCCCAGCCCGGGGCCGGTCGGCACGTGGACGTGGCCGTTCCGGACCGGGAACGGCTCGGACAGGATGTCTTCCTTCAGGTAGTAGGTCGACATGTAGAACTCGCAGCCCAGCTCGAGGTCGGGGATCGCCGCCATCAGGTGGGTGCCGGCGGCGTGGGCGATGCCGGTCTCGAACATGCAGCCGCCGTAGACGCCGATCCCCGCGGCGCGGGCGATCGCGGCGACCTCGAGGGCCCGCCGGATGCCGCCGCTCTTCATGATCTTGAGGCTGAACAGGTCGGCCAGTTCCATCTGCACCGCGACCAGCGCCTCGCGCGGGTCGAACACCGATTCGTCGGCCAGCAGCGGCGTGTCGAGCGCGTGGGCGATCCGCGCCATGCCCTCGAGATTGTGCTTCGGCAGCGGCTGCTCGATGAAGGTCGGCCGGAACGTCTCGATGTCGCGCAGCTGGCGGATCGCGTCGTAGGCCGCCATGCCCTGGTTGTAGTCGACGCGCAGGTCGAGGTCGTCGTAGTCGCGGCGCAGCCGCTCCAGCCGCATCAGGTCGAAGCGGTGGCCGGCGAAGCCGGTCTTCATCTTGAACAGGCGCACGCCGTCGGCATGCAGCGCCGCCACCGTCTCGAGGTCGGCGTCGAAGTCGGGGTTGGCGACCGAGAAGCTGAGCGGGATCGAGTCGCGGCAGCGGCCGCCCACCAGCTCGGCGACCGACAGGCCGCTCTTGCGGCCCACGATGTCGAGCAGCGCCGTCTCGAGCGCCGCCTTGGCCTCGCTGCAGTGCACGACGGTGCGCCCGAACAACGCCAGCAATCGCTCGACCTCCAGCGGGTTAGCGCCCACGAGGAGCGGCCGCATCATCTCGAGCGCGCCGACGTTGGCCTCGACCGTGCCGGTGAACACCGCCCACGGCGAGGCCTCGCCCCAGCCGGTGACGCCGCCCTCGGTCGTCACCTCGAGGATGATGGTGTTGACGGCGGAGACGTCGCCCGAGCCGTGGCTGTGCGTGGCGCGGGCGGGAATGCGGACCGTCCTGACGCGGACGGAGGCGATGGGATCGAAGGTCGGCATGCTGGACACCATGCTTAGCACGGCGACGGCGTGGCCACAGCACAAGGGGCGCTGCCAGCCAGTTGGTCGGCACCTTGGCCGCCCATCAGGTCGCGGCAACGGCCGGCGATGCAAGTTGCCGATCCGCCGGTGCGTCCCGGCATGCGACTGCGTCGCGATGCGCGGCGGCGTCGATCCTCGCCGCCCCTCTCGGTGAGCCGTCTCGATGACACGAAGGAAACAGGGGGCCGACAAAGGTTACCCCTTTCGGATCGCTCGCCGGCGAACCGCCACGCTATAGTTTCGACGTCGGCGCGCTTGGGGAAGAGTGCCGTCTTGGGGGGGGGTACCGTTGCAGAACATCGTCGAGCCCATGGCGGCTCGGGCGCCCATGGCGGCCCGTGCCTACCCGGTCCACGCGACCGGCGGTTGCAGCAGCCTGTCGCTTCTCCGGCAGCAGGCGCAGCCCATCGCCCTCGAAGCGGGAAGAACGCTGTTCCGGCCGGGTGACGCCGCGGACGGATGCTACTGGGTCCAGAGCGGGGTTCTCCTGGTCAGCATCGTCGGCCGGTGCGGCGGCGAGCGCGTCGTCTCGCTCGCGGGTCCCGGCCGGCTGGTCGGCACGCTCGCGCTGATCGACCCCGGTGCGCGATCCACCATCGCCCGTACCCTGACATCCTGCCAGTTCGCCTACATCGCGCGGCCGGCGTTCGCCGAGGCGATGCGCCGCGACCCGTCGGCTCGCGACTTCGTGATGCGGCAACAGGCGGTCGTGACACGGCAGTTGCTCGAACGGGCCGCCGTGGCCGCCCTGCCGAGCGCGCGTATCCGGGTCGCCTCGTCGATCCGGACCTTCATGGACTACCTTGGCAAGGATGCCGGCGAGGATATCGTCGAAATCGGCGGTCTCGTGCGGCAGGCCGACATCGCCGCCATGTCGAGCGTGACCCGGGAGAGCGTCAGCCGTGTGTTCGGGCGCTGGCGGCACGAGGGCGTCCTGCTGCCCGACGGGTCCGGGCGGATGCGCTTTCGCCGCTCCCTGGTGGCGCGCGAAGTCGACGCCGACGCCTAGGAAAGCGCGGCGCGAACCGCTATGGAAGTCGAGGCAGCGTCGAGGCGGATCGGGGAAAGAGAGCATCTCGGTGAGTGACGCGACGACACGGGGACGCGACGGGCCGCAACGCCCGGCTTCGCAGACGCACGGCGGCCTGCTCGGCCTGCCGCGGGCCTTCTCGGCGCGCCTGCTCGAGAAGGCGACCACCGTGATCCTCCAGGAAGGCCAGGTGCTGTGCGAGCGCGGCGATCCCGGCGACGGCTGCTACTGGATGCAGCAGGGCGTCCTCAAGGTGGTCCTGCGCTCGCCCACTGGCGAGCAGCGGATCGTCGCCGTGCTGGGCGCCGGTGCCGTGGTCGGCGAGCTGGCCATGATCGACGGGCTCCCGCGCTCGGCCACCGTCGTCGCGATGCGCCTCTGCCGGCTGTCCTTCGTCCACCGCAACGTCTTCCTCGAGGCGCTGCGCCAGGAACCGCACATCAACGAGTACCTCGTGGCCACGCTGGCGCGGCGGTTGCGGCACGCCGACGACGAGGCGGCGGCGGCCAGCTTCCTCAGCGTCCCGGCGCGGGTCGCCCGCGCCGTCCTGCAGCTCGCCGAGCACCTCGGCGAACGCCGCACCGACGACGGCGACCAGGTGCTGGTGCGGCACAACCTGCGCCAGAGCGATCTCGCGGCGCTGGCCGGCGTGGCGCGCGAAAGCGTCAGCCGCACGATCAGCCGGTGGCGCAAGGCCGACATCCTCGAGATGCCCGACCGCACGACCTACCGGTTCTCGCGCGCCAAGATGCAGGCCGAGGCCCGCGCTCCCGACGAGTAGGCCGGCGGCTACTTCTGCCGGAACGACTGGTTGAAGGCCATGATCAGCGGCCCGACAACGTAGTCGAAGGCCGTGCGGGCGCCGGTCGGGATCATCACCATCGCCGGCATGCCGGGGTAGAGCTTGACCTGGGGCAGCGACGCGAGGTCCTTCTCGTCCATGCGGATGATCGCCGTGTAGTAGGGCGCGTTGGTCTTGGGATCGGTCAGGCGGTCGGCCGAGACCTGGGTCACCGTCCCGCGCACCGTCGGCACGATGCGCTGCTTGTAGGCCGTCAGGTGGATCTCGGCCGCCATGTCCGGGTGGACCTCGCTGATGTCCTCGACCGCGATCTGCGCCTCGACCGCCAGCAGTTCATGGTCCGGCACGATGTCGAGGATGCGCTCGCCGCGCTGGATGACGCCGCCGACCGAGAACACGGCCATGCCGACGACGCGGCCGGCATAGGGGCTGCGGATCACCATGCGGCCGAGCACCGCCTCGGCGTTCATGCGCTTCGGGATCACCTCCAGCAGGCGGGCCTGCGTCTCGCGCAGGTCCTTGGTGACCTCGGTCATGCGGTCGTTGTCGAGCTGCGAGATCTGCAGGCGCTGCTCGGTGATGGCCTGGTTGTACTTGGCGATGTTGGCCCGGGCATCGGCGATCTGGCCTTCGAGGCCGAACGCGGTACGCTCGAGCTGCAGCAGGCGCGGCTTGGGCAGCAGGTTCTTCTCGACCAGCGGCGCGATGCTCTCGGCCTCGGCCTTCACCGACTGGATCTGGTCGGTGTAGGCGCGGACCTGCGCCACCGCGCCGTCGACCTGCGACTGTAGCTGGTTGACCTTCTCGCGCAGCATGTTGCGCTGGCCCTCGATGGTCTGCAGGCGGGCCTCGAATTGTTTCACCTGGCCCGCCCAGATGTCCTGGATGTACGGGTCGTCGCGGCGCTGGGCGAGATCGGCCGGCATGACCATCGCGCTGTTGCCGCCCAGCTCGGCGAGCAGCCGCACCTCGGTGGCGCGCAGCACCGCGTACTGTTGCGACCAGACCTCGTATTCCGCCTTGGCCTGGGTGTCGTCGAGCACCAGCAGGATGTCGCCGACATTGACCGTGCTGCCGTCCTTGACGCGCAGTTCCTTGACGATGCCGCCCTCGAGATGCTGCACGCTCTTGCGATTGCCCTCGACCTTGACAACCGCCTGGGCGACCACGGCGCTGTTGAGCGGCGCGGTCACCGCCCAGGTGCCGAAGCCGCCGAAGAACAGCAGGATGATCGCGATCCCGGCCATCATCGGCCAGCGCATCGAATCGGACACCGGCGCCTCTTCCGGGCCCATCCCGTACGAGGGCGTTGCCGCCGGCAGCCGCGGCGCGCCGTCCGACGTGGCCGGCAGGGTGACGGTCTTGTTGCTCATGACCGGGGCCCCGGCTTGGGCGGCGACGGCGGCGGCTGGGCCCCGGGTGGCGGCGAGCCGGGCGCAGGCCCCTGGGCCCGGCGAGCGCCGGGCTGGGCGCCGACCGCGGCGGCGGGCGGCTGCGGGCGGCCCTGGGTCAGGCGTCCCATCACCTCGGCGCGCGAGCCGAACATCTCGACCGCGCCATCGCGCAGCACCAGCATCTTGTCGACGATCGCGATCGTGCTCGGCCGGTGCGACACCAGCACGACGGTGGCGCCGCGCTGCTTGAGCTGGGCGATGCAGTTCATCAGGGCGATGTCGCCGTCCTGGTCGAGGTTCGAGCTGGGCTCGTCGAGCACGACCAGCCGCGGGTCGCCGAACACGGCGCGGGCGAGGCCGAGACGCTGGCGGTAGCCGCCGGACAGCACCGCCCCGCCCTCGCCCACCGGCGTGTCGTAGCCCTGCGGCAGGCGCAGAACGAGGTCGTGGACACCGGCCGCCTTGGCGGCGCGCACGACCTCCTCGTCCTGGTCGGGCTGGAAGCGCGCGATGTTGTTGCCGACCGTGTCGGAGAACAGCTCGATGTCCTGCGGCAGGTACCCGATGTGGTGACCGAGCGCGTTGCGCACCCAGTGGCTGACGTCGGCGCTGTCGAGGCGGACCGCGCCCGAGCTGGGCTTGAGCACGCCCACGAGGTGCCGCGACAGGGTCGACTTGCCGGCGCCCGAGGGGCCGACGACGCCCAGGATCTCGCCCGCCGGCAGCTCGAAGCTGACGCCGCGCAGCAGCGGCTTGGGATTGCCCGGCGTGAAGTAGGTCAGGTTCTCGACCGACAGCTTGCCGACCGGCCGGGCGAGGTTGAGGCTGCGCGTGGTCGCCGGGGTTTCGGCGAACAGCTGCCTGACACGCTGGTAGGCGGCCTGCACCGACACCAGGCTGCGCCACTGGCCGACGATCTGCTCGACCGGCTGGAGGGCGCGGCCGAGCAGGATGTTGGCGGCGAAGATCGCGCCCGCGGTGGTGGCGCGCTCGATCACGAGGTAGGCGCCCAGCCCGAGGATCAGCGACTGCACGGTGAGGCGCGCAAAGCGGATCGTGCTCTGCATGGTCGCGGCACGGTCGCTGGCCGTGACCTGGCGATGGATCATGCGGTCGCGGTCGCGGTTCCACCGCGCCATCAGCCCGTCGGTCATCGCCATGGCGCGGATGACCTCGGTGTTGCGCATGCTCATCTCGGTGAAGGCGTAGTTGCGCTGCGACGCCTGGTTGGCTTCGCTGAGCGGGCCCTTGACCAGCCGCTCGTTGAACAGCGCCAGCGCCACCAGCAGGATCGACGAGCCCAGCGCGAAGCTGCCCAGCAGCGGGTGCAGCACGAAGATCATGGCGATGTAGATCGGCGCCCACGGCAGGTCGAACACCGCGTGGATGCCGCCGCCGGTGACGAAGCCGCGGAAGCTGTCGAAGTCGCGCAGCACCTGGCTGCGGGCGCCGGCGGTCTCGGCGCGATCGATCATGGCGGTCAGGATGCGCGGCGAGATGCGCTGGTCGAGCCGGACGTTGGCCCGGGTCAGCACCCGGGCCCGCACGACGTCGAGGCCCGACAGGGCGATATAGGCCGCGACCAGGGCGACCGTCAGCATCACCAGGGTGAGCTCGCTGCCGCTCGAGATGACGCGGTCGTAGACCTGCATCATGTACAGCGGGCCCGCGAGGTAGAGCAGGTTGATGGCGAGGCTGAAGGCGGCGGCCGCGACGAAGTACGGCCGGCAGGATCGCAGGAGCCGCGAGAACTCGCCGGCGGCGGATTTTTCGTTCGTCACGTGGGTGCCAGCCGCTGCTCGTCAAACCTCTGGGCGGCAGCGACGGCACCCTGTGATCCAGATCACGCGGCGCCGCTCATTCTGCATCGCAACGGTATAAACAGCCGCGTGGTGGCGCCTGTCAACGTGGCGGCCGGCCGCTAGCGGATCGGCGGGGCGTATTGCAGGCCGCCCTGGGTCCACAACCGGTTGAGACCGCGATCCATTTTCAGCGGGCTGTCCTTGCCGAGGTTGCGCTCGAAGATTTCGCCGTAGTTACCGACCTGCTTGACGATGGTGTAGACCCACTTCTCGTCGACCCCGAGCGCCTTGCCCATGCCCGGCGTCACGCCGAGGATGCGCCGGATGTTGGGATTGTCGCTCTTCAGCATCTCGTCGACGTTCTTCGAATCGATGCCGGCCTCCTCGGCCTCCAGCATCGCGAACTGGGTCCAGCGCACGATGTCGGCGAACTGCTGGTCGCCGTGGCGCACCGCCGGGCCGAGCGGCTCCTTGGAGATGATCTCGGGCAGGATGACGAAGTCGTCGCCGGTCAGCGGCGGCGGCACGTTGGCGGCCCGGCTGGCGTAGAGCCGCGCGCTGTCGCCGGTATAGACGTCGCAGCGGCCGGCGAAGAACGCGGCGCGGATCGCGTCCATGTCCTCGATGATGACCGGCTTGAAGCTCATCTTGTTGGCGCGGAAGTAGTCGGCGACGTTGAGCTCGGTGGTGCTGCCCGACGGCACGCAGATCGTGGCGCCGTTGAGCTCCTTCGCGCTCTTCACGCCGAGCTTCCGGTTCACCATGAAGCCCTGGCCGTCGTAGTAGGTGACGCCGGTGAAATCGAGGCCGAGCGAGGTGTCGCGCAGCAGCGTCCAGGTCGTGTTGTTGCTGAGCAGGTCGACCTCGCCCGACTGCAGCGCCGTGAAGCGATGCTGGCCGGAGACCGGCACGTACTTGACCTTGGTCGCATCGCCCAGGATCGCCGCGGCGATGGCGCGGCAGACATCGACGTTGATGCCCTTCCACTGGCCCTGGCTGTCGGTCAGCATGAAGCCGGCCAGGCCGTTGGCCGCCACGCCGCAGATCAGCGTGCCGCGCGCCTTGACCGCGTCGAGGTCCTTGCCGGCGAAGGCCGGGCCCGACGCGACGATCGCCGAGACGGCCATCGCCGCCGCCACCAGGGTCTTCTTCACCGGGACTCTCCTGTCGCTCGTTTTGCCGACCGATGGTGGACAGTCACCGGCGTCCGGACAAGCCCCGCGCCCTGCCCGTCGAAGCCGTCACAAAACGAGGGCGAGGCCCGACACGATCAGGAAGACGTTCAGCACGCGTGAAAACTGGCGATCGCTGAGGCGCCGGAACAGCGTGAGCCCGAGCACCGTGCCGAGCCCCATCGCCGGTAGGCCGACGATGCCCATGGGATCCAGCCGGACCGGATGGGACGACGGCACGATCCCCGAGGCGAGCAGCGCGAGGGCGGCCAGTTGCAGGACGAGGATGAAGGGCTGGAACAGGCCGCGCTGGCGCTCCTTGCTCCATCCCTTGAAGCCGCACCAGATCGTCACCGGCGCGCCCGGGAAGGCGGCGATGCCGCCGGTGATGCCGCCGAGGAAGCCGGCCATGCCATCGAGCGCCGGATGCTGAAGGCGCAGCACCGCGGGGCGACGCAGCAACATGGCGACGGCGTAGACGACCAGCAGCAGGCCGAGCGCCTTCGCGTACAGGCGCGGCTCGGCGTTGAGCAGCAGGAAGAGACCCACCGGCAACCCGGGGATGGCCCCCACGAGGAAGGGGACGAGCGCCCGCCAGTCGATGTCGCGTCGGAACGACCACACCATGTACGCCTGGCCCGCGGCGCTGCAGACCAGCATGATCTGCACGGCCTGGACCGGGTGGTCGACGAACGGCGCCAGCAGGGTGCCGCAGATCGCCGAGAAGGCGAAGCCCGCGACGCTGGACACCAGGGCGGCGATGAAGATCGCGATCACGATCGGCGCCGTGCGCTCGACCGGTCCGATCGCCACCGGCAGCGCGTTGACGAGCAGCAGGCCGGCGAGGCCGAGAACCACGACACCGGAGCGCCCCGCCATCCGGGTGGATGTCGGCGAGACGAACGCGACCGACCGGGCCTGTCCAGGGTGTTCCTGCATCGCTGCCTCCGCTCCCGTTTCAAGGGGTGCGGCGAGACAGTGACGCAGGACCGAGCCGACGACTGTGGCAATTGCCACGACCCCGCGCCGAGGCGCGGGGTCGACGGCGAGCCGGCGCTACTTCGCCTTCTTGACCTCGGTGCAGCTGACCAGCGTCGAGGTGCCCGCCGCGCCGGGAGCGAGGGCATAGCAGTAGCTCAGCACGTCACCGACGATCTCGCCGTTCAGGTAGCCGTCCTGGTCGGCGTAGATCAGCTTGGTGCCATCCTTGCCGTGGATGTGGCCGACGAACGGCTTGGTCGCCGTCTCGCCGCCGCCGGTGAAGGTCGACTTGCCCCAGAACCGGCGCCCTTCCTGGCCGACGATCTCGATCACGACGTCCTTCTCGAACAGGCCGGGCTTGTCGTAGGTGCCAGTGCTCGACGGCCACGTGCCATCCTTGCCGGCGATGATCGTGTGGGTCTTGCCCGTCCACTTGCCCTTCACGTCCGGATCGGCCGCCGAAGCGAGCCCGGGAACGCCACACACCACCGCGACAGCCAGCACGCGGGAGAACAACCGGTTCATTCAAACTCTCCGATAGATCGACATCCGCGCGACGGCCCTCCCGTCGCGCCGGCGGACCTTGCCCGACGATTGTTTACTCAAGAAGTGCAATTATCCGTCAGGCGGACGGCAGCTTCTGGTCGGCGATCCAGTTCCGCGCGGCGCGCGGCGTGGTGAAGACCTTGATCGGGCGATCGGCGGCCGCCAGCGCCCCGAGCAGCCGGGCGTAGGTCATGGTCTGCTCCGGCGTCGCGACGACCGCCAGCGCGCCCATGATTCCCTTTTCGTGGTAGCCCCGCACCTTCACGGCGAGCTGCATCAGCTGCTCGGGCGTGAACGACGGGGTGGCCTCTCGGGCATCGAGCAGCTTGCGGTAGCCGAGCGCCCTGGCGCCGGCCAGCGTGTCGAGCAGTTCCACCGCCTCGTCGTAGGAGACAGGCCCCTCGCCCGTCGCGGTGACGTAGCGCTCGCGAGAATCGATCGTCCATTCAACCGGCATGTCCCAGCCTAGCACGGGCGAGACCTACTGGCTCGACGACAGTTGCTTGACGCAGCCGATCGCGCGTTCGTACGGCTCGCCATCCGGCGCCTTGTCGAGACAGGTCACCAGGGCTTCCGGCGGCATCGTCTGCTGGACGCAGAACACCCGCATGAAGTCGGCCGCCAGCGCGCTCTTGCGCGCCGGCGTCAGCTTTCGCCACGCGTCGGTCGGCGTGAACATCAACGACATGTCCTGCGCCCGGGCAGCGCTTGCGAGGGCGAGCCCGGCGCACAGGCCGAGGGCGGCGGCGCGCCGTCGGCTCACGGCGCGACCGGCGGCACGTCGAGCGCCGGGTTGCCGTCGAAGAAGTTGAAGGGCCGCAGCCGGAAGCCGTGCCACAGGCCCGGCATCGCCGGCCAGTCCTCGGCCCGCGGCACGTGGCGGAAGCCGACCACGTACCACAGCACGAGGTCCTGGCGATCGATGCCACGCTTCGCCTGGGTCCATTTCGGCAGGCCGTCCGGCTCGGGATTCTGGTTGGGATAGTTGCCGGCGGCGTACTTCTCGTCGGCCGCGAACGGCGTCGCCCACAGCGTGTAGGCCGAGAAGCCGGCGCGGGCCTGGATCGGGTCGTCGGGCGCCAGGATCGAGGTCGCGGTATGGCCGGGCAGCAGTTGGTAGGAGGTCGGGTAGCCCATCGCGTTGCGCCGCGTCGCGCTCTCGACGCGGAACTGCGCGGCGTTGAGCGGCGTGGTGATCGGCCCCTCGGTCTCGACCGGCCGGCGCTCGACCTGCCACAGGCTGCGGCGCGGGCCCTCGTTCGACAGGCGCCGCGGCACGATGCGGTCCTCGACCAGCCGGTTGGCGGTGCCGTCGACGTCGAGGTCGAGGCGGAACGCCATGTAGTGGTCGTGGTTGACGGCCAGCAGGCGCGGCGCGACCAGCGTGCCGTAGGCGGTGTCGGCAGCGCCGGTCGCCGCGTCGATCGCCTGCGACGCCACGCCCTTGGTGGCGTCGATGCCGTAGGCGCCCAGCCGCACGTCGATGTCGCCGGCCCGGCCGAACACGTAGTCCAGCATGTAGTCGTAGTTGCCGACCACCGGCGCGGTGCGCACCACCAGCTCGACGCCGGGCCGCGCCTCGTAGGTATTGTTGAACACCTCGTCGTGGCGCCACACCGGGTCGCCGGTGGCGCGCTCGAACACGCAGACCACGCCCTTCATGCCCACCGGGCGTCCCTTGAGATCGGCGATCGTCGCGTCGAGCAGCACGCCGCTCGCCGGGCAGTCGACGCCCGGCCGCAGCGGCGTCGACAGCATGCCGAAGCCGTACTCGCCGATGTCCATGTAGGCGCGGAACGACCAGGTCGGCGCCGGGTCCATGTAGGGCACGAACATCTCGCTGGCCGACAGCTGGTAGGCGATGTCGCGCGGCGCCGCGGCGTCGCCGAAGCGGACCAGCGACAGCACGGCGCCCAGCCGCGGCTCGAGCCGGACGTGGAACGACCACTTGTCCCAGCGCACCACGTTGTCCGAGACGGCGATGTTGTTGCCCTGCGGCGCCGCGATCTGCACCGGTTTCGGCTGCGGCCGGGAGCGCTCCGAACGCTCGTGCTTGTGGCTCGGCGTCTGCGCCGGCAGGGGCAGCACGCCGAGGTCGAGCAACTGGAGCACCTCGCCGTTGGCGGCGTCGACGGTCGCCAGCACGTTCTCGATCGGCTTGCCCCACCAGTTGTTGTCGGTGCCCGAGGTCTCGGCGCAGGCGACGTTGAGCAGCCGGCGGCCGCGGAAGGCCGGCGCGACCGACGGGCCGACCGACAGCGGGAAGCACTCGACGTTCTTGAAGTCGGTGATGCCGCGCTTGGCCATCGCGGCGCGCCAGTCGGCATTCGCCTTGACGATCTCGCCGGCCGCGAGGAACTCGTCGATCGTCACCGCGGCCTGGCGGTCGAGGACGGGCGTGAAGGACGTCACCTTGCCGGCCGACAGGTCGAGCCGGGCCTCGCCCACCTTGCCCTTGTCGAGCAGCACCGCGAAGGCGCGCCGCGCGTAGGGCTTGCCCGGGGTCCAGGCGCGAACCTCGGCCTTGTCGTTCTCCTCGAGCGACAGCGACACGATCTTGCCGCCGTCGGGCAGGTGGCCGGCGGACCGCAGCAGCCCGACCGCGGCCTCGATCTCCGGCGCGGACAGCGCATCCAGCGGATGCGCCCCGGCGGCATTCGCCGCCCCGAGGGCCACCGCCGCGACCACCAACTTGCTGACCCAGCTCATGCGACGTTCCCCGGTTGCGTGACCACACTGTCCTGCGACGCGCCGATGCTTGGCAAGAAACCTGCCAGCGCGAGAGCCTTCACGAGCGGCGGCCCGGGCGCGTGCCGGGCGGTCCCAGCCGGGGATCGCCCGACGGCGCCGCCGGCTCCAGCGAGACCGCCGAGGCGCAGGCGATCTGCGACCGCTCCCAGCGGCGGGTGGCGGGATCGAACACCGCCAGCGCACAGCTCGGCTCGGGACGCGACATGCCGACGACCTGCGTGAACCAGAAGCCGCAGCGCCGGCCGGCCGCATCGGCGTCGGCCCGGCAGCGCGCCGGGATCCACACGCCGCGCCGGTTCCGAAGGCCGTTCGGCCGGAAATTGTCCTGCCACTCGGCGGCCGCGTCGGGCCGCAGCGACACCTGCCAGCCGGCCAGCAGGATGGGCTGGGTGAAGGTCACGCGCCGCGACCCGAAGTCGATCGCCGTGACCTGCGCCGGGTAGCGGTCCGGGCGCATGTAGCTGGAATCGGGGGCCGCCGCGAGGACCGGCGGCGCCGGCAGGCTCGCGACCAGGAACAGGAGCGAAAGCCGGCGCCTCGTCATCGTCTCGACGCCATTCTGGCACGGCGCCTGCGTGGTGCCACCCGGATTCGCCGCCGGGACCGGACGGTCGCTGGTTCGCCGGCGGTCGCTCGTCCATGCTGCGCCCGCCGACCCACCTCGCACCGGGAGACACGTGATGCCGACCCTGACGACCGCGGATGGAACCGAGATCTTCTACAAGGACTGGGGCACCGGGCAGCCGATCGTGTTCCACCACGGCTGGCCGCTCAGCGCCGACGACTGGGATGCCCAGATGATGTTCTTCCTCGAGCGCGGCTACCGCGTGATCGCGCACGACCGGCGCGGCCACGGCCGCTCGACCCAGACCGCGACCGGCAACGAGATGGACACCTATGCCGCCGACGTCGCCGCGCTGGCCCGCCACCTCGACCTGCGCGGCGCCGTGCATGTCGGCCACTCGACCGGCGGCGGCGAGGTCGCGCGCTACGTCGCCCGCCACGGCGGCGAGCGCGTCGCCAAGGCGGTGCTGATCGGCGCCGTGCCGCCGATCATGCTGAAGACGCCGGCCAATCCCGGCGGCCTGCCGATCGAGGTGTTCGACGGCTTCCGCGCCGCCCTGCTGGCCAACCGCGCGCAGTTCTTCCGCGACATCCCGGCCGGCCCGTTCTACGGCTTCAACCGTCCCGGCGCGAAGGTCTCCGAGGGCGTGATCGACAACTGGTGGCGCCAGGGCATGATGGGCGGCGCCAAGGCCCACTACGACTGCATCAAGGCCTTCTCGGAAACCGACTTCACCGACGACCTCGCGGCGATCGCGGTGCCGACGCTGGTGATGCACGGCACCGACGACCAGATCGTGCCCTACGCCGACTCCGCGCCGCTGTCGGTGAAGCTGCTCCGGCAGGGCACGCTGAAAAGCTACGACGGCCTGCCGCACGGCATGTGCACCACGCATCCCGATATCATCAATCGCGACCTGCTGGCCTTCATCGCGGGGTGAGGACGGGCCGGGGCGAGGACGGGCGATCGTCCACCGGCCAGTGTGCGATTCGCCACCGTCGCGAGACGGCGCTTCGACGAGTATCGGCGCCGTTCACCGAGGGGAAATCGCCATGCCCGTGTCCCGCCGCACCCTGATCGAGCGCATCGACCGGATCATCGCCGCCCTGGAGAAGGGCCAGCGCGAGCCGGACTCGTGGGAAGGCCGCTGCCTGCGCCAGGCGCTGGCCGACATCGCCCACGGCGACGTCGGCCATGCCGAGGCGATGGTCGGGCTGGCCCGCACCGCGCCCGAGCTGCGCCCGGTGGGCGAGCCGCCCGGCGTCCCGATGGATGCCGACCTGCCCCGCCTCACCGAGCTGCGGCAGGAGCTGCAGGTCATGCGGCAGGCGCCGTCCTGAGCACGCAAGCGTACCGTCGACCCGCTTCTGTGAGCCCCATCACACGGTGCGGCGCGCGGTGTTGCTAGGGTTCCGCCGTCGCGGCGGGGCCGATGACGGTGGGCCGGCGATGCAGGGCCGATGACGCTGGGACAAGACATGAGAGCAGTTGGGCGACGCGCCCCGGGTCCGGGACTTTCCCGGCCCTTCGATTCCTCCGGCATGGGTGCATCGTGCCGCTTCACTGGGTGATCAGTTCACGCGAGCGGCTGGTCACCGTGACCGGCGAAGGCCGGGTCGGACGCAGCGACATCGAGGGCTGGCTGGACGTCGTCGACGGCGCCCGGCTGCTGCCCTTCCGCAAGCTGGTCGACCTCGGCGCGTCGACCCTCGACCTCGTGGCCGACGACATGATGGCGCTGGGCATCCGGTTCCGGGCGCATCACGCCCGGCCGATGGGACCGCTGGCCCTCGTCCTGCCGCCCGAGGTGCCCGAGTCGGTCGAGCGCGGTCTCGGCATCCTGGCCGCCGGCGAGGATGCCGAGACCGCGCTCGACCGACTCG
>Ga0102832_1000890_pt1 | contig 30737 bp, 36 predicted proteins | sample EBPBio282013_DNA_FD_88942 | JGI IMG/M metagenome (GOLD analysis project Ga0102832, IMG submission 88942) | Wastewater treatment Type I Accumulibacter community from EBPR Bioreactor in Madison, WI, USA - Reactor 2_5/28/2013_ DNA (Illumina Assembly) | ecosystem: Engineered > Bioreactor > EBPR >... | reverse complement strand
GCACGCACGGGACCTTGTCGCGCGCCGCCGCCTTGAACAGGCCGGTGAGCTTGGCGCCATGGATCTCGCCGACCGCACCGCCGACGAACTGGCCGACCTGGGCTGCCAGGTAGACCTTCTTGCCGCCGATCCTGGCGTGCCCGATCACGACGCCGTCGTCGAACGACACCGGGATGCCGAGCTGGGCGAGATAGGGGCTGGTGATACGCTCGGGCGGCGGCAGCAGCTCGACGAAGGAGCCGGGGTCGACGATGGCCGCGATACGCTGGCGTGCGGTCTGTTCGTGGAAGAGTGCGCCGCTCATTTGTCGCCCTTGGTGAGATGGTCGTAGGCCTGGCGCAGGCGGAGATTGACGAGCACGGGCGGTGCGCCCTGGTCGTTGATCGTCACCTTGGTTCCGCCGGCCGGATAGTGGTGGGCGAAGTCGGCGAGGGCCGCGAGCCACGAGGCCTTGTAGCCCGGGATCGAGGTCTCGACGTGGCACTCCATCATGGTGTTGGGCCGACCGCCGCGCTCGAGCAGCACTTCGAGATTGCCGGATCCGACCACGCCGGCCAGCGCCCACGGCTTGGCCGCCTTCGAGGGCAGGGGCTTCGACGGGAAAGCCTTCGCGAACTTTTCCATTTGTGACGGTCCTACCAGTCGACGAATTGCGGGGGCGGGTCGTAGAGGCCGTTGGACCAACGGACGAGACCCTTGATGTCCTGCGTGGCGAGCAGACTGCGGCTCGCCTCGGACGGGCGGACGCCGACATCCTCGGGCAACTGGACGATGCCACGGGCCCGGAGGTCCTCGGTCTCGCGCTTCTTGCGCTTCAGGCCGACCGGTGTGTAGCCGGCAACCGCGCGGATCGCGGCCTGGCGTTCGGCGACGGAGCGGCAGGCCGCGAGGTTGGCGATGCCTTCCTCGGTGACGATGTGCGTGACGTCGTCGCCGTAGATCATCACCGGCGTGACGCCGTGCAGCGCCTTGCGGATGCTCGGGTCGGTCGCGTCTAGTTCCTCGACGAAGGTCGGCACCCGACCCGCCTGGAACGTCTCGACCATCTGGACCACCAGCTTGCGGCCGGGCGGCGAGCCGGGGCCGGGATTGGCTTCCGCGCCGGCCTTCAGCCAGGCCTTGGTCGGGTGGCGCCTGCCGGTCGGCTGGCAGCCCATGTTGGGCGCGCCGCCGAAGCCGGTGATGCGGTTCTTCGACACCGTCGACGAGTTGCCATTGATGTCGATCTGCAGCGACGCGCCGATGAACATGTCGATGGCGTAGTGGCCGGCCAGCTGGCCCATCGCGCGGTTGGAGTGGAACGAGCCGTCTCGCCCCGTGAAGAACACGTCGGACCGCGCCGCGGTGTAGCGCTCCATGCCGACTTCGCCGCCGACCGCGAAGACGCTCTCGACCCAGCCCGACTCGATCGCCGGGATCATGGTCGGCAGCGGGTTGACCATCCAGTACTTGCAGATCTTGCCCTTGAGGCCGAGCCGCTCGCCGTAGGTCGGCAGCAGGAGCTCGATCGCGGCGGTGTTGAAGCCGACGCCGTGGTTCAGCGACTGGACCTCGTACTTCTCGTAGATGCCGCGCAGCGCCACCATGGCCATCAGCACCTGGACGTCGGTGATGGCGGCGGGGTCGCGCGTGAACAGCGCCTGCAGGTGCATCGGGTAGGGCGCCTGCACGACGAGGTCGACCTGGTCGGCCGGGATGTCGATGCGCGGCAGCTTGTCGACGATCTCGTTGACCTGCGCGAACACGATGCCGTCGGAGAAGGCGGTCGGCTCGACGATGGCCGGCGTCTCCTCGGTGTTGGCGGCGAGGAACAGGTTGCCCTTGCGGTCGGCCTTGGCGGCGGCGATCAGCGCGACGCGCGGCGTCAGGTCGATGTAGTAGCGGGCGTAGAGCTCGTTGTAGGTGTGGATCGCGCCGACCGGGAACTTGCCGCGCTTCACGAGGTCGGCCACCGCCGTGCCCTGCGGGCCCGCGTAACAGAAGTCGACCTGCCGGACGAGACCCTTCTCGAACAGCTGGATGTGGGACGGCAGGGTGATGCACGACATCACCAGGTGCAGGTCCTTCAGGTCCTTCGGGCCGAGCGTCGCCAGCTGGTTGGCGAGGAAGTCCGCCTGCTTCTGGTTGTCGCCCTCGAGGCACAGCCGGTCGCCGGGCTCGATGATCTTGCGGAGCACCGCCGGGACCTTGTCCGGCGACACGAACTTGCCGCGGGCCAGCGTGCCGACCCGGGCCATCCGGTCGGCCTTGTTCTGGCGGCGCAGCGCGTTTTTTGCACTTTGCATGTCGTCTTTGTCGCTTACCCGGCGGAGTCGGTCAATCGGGACATCCGGACTGAAACCATCGTTGCAATGCGGTCGGATCGGCCGCGCCGCGCCGCGCCACCACGACGAGTCCGTCGCCGGCGGACGGCGGCGCGTCCGTCACCTCCCACTGCCCCGGCACGACCTGCAGCAGGCGCCGCGCGCCGTCGCGATCGCGCAGGAAGCCCTTGGCGCGCAGGACCCCGGGCAGGGCCGCGAGCCGGTGGCCCATCCCGGCGAGATCGACTGGTCCGGACGGCGCCAGCGTGAACGACTCGTAGAGGCCTGCGGCATCGACCGCGCCCGGCGTGCGCAACGTGCCGTCGCCGGCCGGGCGGGGGCGCGTCGCCAGCACGAGGTCGGCCGGCACCGCGCAGCGTTGGGTCGTCACGACCTGCGCCGCCGGCACCCGCGCGCCCAGCCACGCGGCGGTGTCGGCCAGCGCCTCGCCCACGCGGTCTGCCTTGTTGAGGAGCACGAGGTCGGCCGCCGCGAGCTGCCGCTCGATCGTGTCGGCGAGGTAGCGGTCGGCGGCCTGGGCGCGCACCAGCGTGGCGTCGGCCACCACCGCGATGCCGGCCAGCGCGTAGCCGGGCACCAAGGTCAGCGTGTTCGCCACCAGGCCGGGCAGGGCGACCCCGCTGGTCTCGAGCACCACGTGGTCGACGCCGTCGCGTCGGCCCAGCGCCTGCAGCGCCTCGACGAGGTCGCTGCCGTAGGCGCAGCAGACGCAGCCGCCGGCGATGTCGATGGTGTCGCCGCCGGCCGCGACGACCAGGTCGCGGTCGATGGGCAAGCTGCCGAAGTCGTTGACCAGCACCGCCAGCCGCCGTCCGTCCGCCTCGCGCAGCAGGCGGTTGACCAGCGTCGTCTTGCCGGCGCCGAGGTAGCCGCCGATGACGGTGACGGGGCGGGCCGCCGTCACGCCTCGGCCGCGGGGAACACCCGGCCGTCCTGCACGGTGCCCCACACCCGCACGTCCTTGAGGTTGGCCGCGCCGATCTCCAGCGGGTCGTCCTGCAGCACCGCGAAGTCGGCGCGCTTGCCGCACTCGATCGAGCCGACCTCGCCGTCGAGCTTCAGCGTCCACGCCGCGCCCAGCGTGATGGTGCGCAGCGCGTCGGGAACGCCGATCCGCTCGGTGGTGCCGAGCACGCGGCCCGAGGCGGTGACCCGGTTGGCGGCGCACCACGCGGTGAACAGCGGGCCGAGCGGCGTCACCGGCGCGTCGGAGTGGATGGCCAGCGGCACGCCCTCGGCCAGCGCGGTGGCGCAGGCGTTCATGCGCATGGCGCGCTCCGGCCCGACCGTCATCTCGTAGTGCTGGTCGCCCCAGTAGAAGTGGTGGTTGGGGAACAGGTTGGCGCACATGCCGAGCCGCCGCATGCGGCGGAACTGCGCGGCATCCGCCAGCTGGCAGTGCTGCAGCGTGAAGCGATGGTCCGGCGTCGGCGCGGCGCGCAGCGCCTGCTCGAGGCAGTCGAGCGCCATCTCGGTCGCCTCGTCGCCGTTGGTGTGGGTGTGGACCAGCACCTCGTTGCGCAGCGCCAGCGTGTAGACCTCGCGCACCGTCTCGGGCGGCGTGTACCACAGGCCGTTGGGCGCGCCGTTGAAGTAGCCCGGCCAGCGCAGCCGCGCCGAGAAGCCCTGGATCGAGCCGTCGGCGAACATCTTGATCGCGCCCAGCCGCAGTCGGTCGGTCGATTGCGGCCTGAGCGCCAGCGCGGCGTCGATCGCGCCCTGCGCCGTCAGGCCCTGGAAGCGGCGCAGCGACACGATGCGGACGGGATAGCCGGCCTCGCCGGTGACGCGGCGCATCATCGCCACCGCGTCGGCCGGCAGGAGGTTGGCGAGATCGGTCGCGGTGGTGACGCCGGCGCGCACGCACAGCCGCGCGAAGCGGCGCAGGCCGGGCTCGTCGTTGGCCAGCACCTCGCGGTTGAAGCCGACGTGGCCGCCGACCATGGTCATCGCCTCCGGTCCCTTCAGCTCGCCGGTCGGCAGGCCGTCCTTGCCGAGCGGCACGCCGGGATGGTTGATGCCCGGCCGCAGCATGCCGGCCAGTTCCAGCGCGCGGCTGTTGACGTTGAGGATGTGGCCGCTGGCATGCATCACGCCGACCGGCCGTGTCGTCGATACGCGGTCGAAGTCGGCGCGATCGATTCGGCGGCTGCCGTAGTAGATCGGGTCGAGGCCCCAGCCGGCCAGCGGCTCGTCCCTGGTGGCCAGCGCGCGCTCGCCCTCGACCAGGCGGTCGACGATCTCGTCGATCGAGCCGAGGCCGGACCACACCTTGCCGTCGGGCGCCGTGCGGTCGAAGCGGCCGAGGTAGAGATAGCGCCAGAAGGTCCCCTCGCTGGCATGGCTGTGGCCCTCGACCAGGCCGGGCATCAGCACCATTTCGGAGAAGCGGTCGTCGACCCGGTAGGGGCCCCATCCCGCCAGCTCGTCGAGCGTGCCGGCGCCCAGGATCCGGCCGTCCCGCACCGCGACATGGGTGGCTTCCGGGCGCGCCGGGTTCATGGTGAGGATGCGCCGGGCGCGGAAGATGGTGATCGACACTCTGGTTGCCTCGCTCGTTCACGGCTTGCCTCGGGCGCGGGCGGTGGGTCACTCTCCGCGCCGACCGAAGCCACCGACAGGGAGACGAACATGGCACTCGTTCTGACGAGCAACAACTTCAAGGAGGGCGAGACCCTCAAGATGGACCACATCCTGTCGGCGGATTACGGCTTCGGCTGCGGCGGTGGCAACAAGTCGCCGCACCTCGCCTGGTCGAACGTGCCGGAGGGCACGAAGAGCTTCGCCGTCACCTGCTTCGACCCCGACGCGCCGACCGGCTCGGGCTTCTGGCACTGGGTGGTGGTCAACCTGCCGGCCGACACGCGCGAACTGAAGCTCGACGCCGGCAACCCGAAGGCCGGCCTGCTGCCCAAGGGCGCGCTGCAGACCCGCACCGACTTCGGCGCGCCGGGCTACGGCGGCCCGTGCCCGCCGGAGGGCCACGGCCCGCACCGCTACATCTTCACCGTGTTCGCCGTGAAGCAGGACGCGCTGCCGGTCAACGCCGACACCTCGGCGGCGGTCGTCGGCTTCAACCTGCACTTCGGCACGATCGAGAAGGCGACGCTGACCGGCAAGTTCTCGCGCTAGGCGCCGAGCGCCACCGCGAGGTCGAGGAAGTCCTCGGCGAAGACATCGAACCAGTCCTCCGGCGCGACGTCGGGGGACTCGCCCGGTCCGAATTCCAGCGGCCGGGTCACGAAGGCGGTGCGCATGCCGAAGGCCCGCGCCGCCGCGAGGTCGTACTTGTGGCAGGCGACCATCATGATCTCCGACGGCGCGAAGCCCAGGTAGTCGACCGCCAGCTGGTACACGGCGGGGGCCGGCTTGTAGATGCGCGCCAGCTCGGCCGTCAGCACGGCGTCGAAGGGCAGGGCGCCGTGCTTAACCACCGCCACCATGGTCGACATGGCGGTGTTGGACAGGGTCGAGAGCACGAAACGCCGGCGCAGGCGGGCGAGGCCGGGCACGGTGTCGGGCCATGGCTCGAGCCGGCTCCACACGCGGTTCATCTCGTCGCGTTCGGCCGCGTCGAAGGTGCCGCCCAGCCCGTGCCTGTCGAGCAGTGTGTCGAGGGTTTCGCGGTAGATCCGGTCGACCCGCAGGAACGGTCGCTGGCCGGCGATCACCGCGTCGAGCGTGGCGCGGTACAGCCCGCGCCACTCGGCCGACAGCGCGCCCCAGTCGAGCGACAGGCCCTTGGCGCGGTTGACCGCGTCGCCCATGCGCTGCAGCGGCCCGCAGAAGTCGGTGCAGGTCCCCTGGACATCGAAGGTCAGCGCCTTGATCGATCCGAGTCCTGGAACGGCCCGCGATTTCCCCATGCCTCACCCCTGAACGCCGCGATAAGCTTGCACAGCCTGCAAGTTGTGTCACTCTTTCGGCGATGAACGATCGGCGTCCGCCGCTGCCCGTGCCGCTGCCGGGCCCGTTGTCCATCGGGGCGCTCGACGCGGCGTTCCGGCATGGCGAGGAGCCGCCGCCGCTGCCCGCCATCGCGCGCCAGCCGTCCTATCGCTGGCTGGTCGTCGGCACGGTCTGCATCGGTTCGCTGATGGGCCAGATCGACGCCAGCATGACGCAGCTGCTGCTGCCGCGGCTCGAGGTCTTCTTCGACACCCGCCTGTCGGGCGTCAGCTGGGTCGCGGTGTCCTACCTGGTGTCGATGGCGTCGTTCACGCCGATCTTCGGGCGGATGGCCGACATGTTCGGCCACAAGCTGCTCTACGCCGCCGGGTTCCTGACCTTCATCATCGGCTCGATGCTGTGCGGTTACGCCCAGACCCTTCCCCTGCTGGTGGCGTTCCGCGTGCTGCAGGGCGTCGGCGCGGCGCTGATCACCGCCAACAGCGTGGCCATCGTGGTGATGGTCGCGGGACGCGAGGCGCGCGGCCGCGCGCTCGGCATCCAGGCGGCGGCGCAGGCCGTCGGCCTGTGCACCGGCCCGGCGCTGGGCGGCCTGATCCTCGACACGCTGGACTGGCACTGGGCCTTCTGGATCAACGTGCCGATCGGCCTGCTGTCGGTCCTGCTGTCGTGGCTCGTGGTGCCGCGCAGCGAGCTGCCGACGGTGCGGGAGAGCTTCGACTGGCGCGGCGCCTTCCTGCTGCTGCCGTCGCTCACCGCGGTGGTCGCGGTGCTCAACCAGGGCCACGCCTGGGGCTTCACGTCGCCCGCCATGATCGGCTGCGGCGTCGCGGCGCTGGTGCTGCTCGCCCTGTTCGTCAGCGTCGAGCACCATTCGCCGGCGCCGCTGCTCGACCTCCGCCTGCTGGCCAACCCGGTCTTCCTGCTGGGCAACATCGCCAGCTTCCTGTCCTACGCCAGCCTGTTCGGCGTGTTCTTCCTGGTGCCGTTCGTGCTGGTGCGGGTCTATGCCGACAACTCGCTGCAGGCCGGCCTGCGCCTGTCGGTGCTGCCGGTGGCGCTGGCGCTGGTCTCGCCGATCGGCGGCGCGCTCTACGACCGCTTCGGCGCGCGGCTGCCCGCGGTCGCCGGCCTCGCGACCTGCCTGGCCGGGCTGGCGCTGCTGCACTGGTCGCTCGACGGGTCGTCCGACCACCTCGGGCTGGTGATCGTCGCGCTGGCCGTGTTCGGCGCCGGCCAGGGCCTGTTCATCTCGCCGAACAACAGTGCGATCATGGCGGCCGCGCCGGCGGAAGAGACCGGGCAGGCCGCGGCGGTGCTCAACCTGATGCGCCTGCTGGGGATCAGCGCCGGCATCGCCAGCGGCGCCACGGTGCTGTCGGCGAGCCTCGGCGCGGCGGCGGGCCGCACGCTCGCCGTGCCGCCCGCCCTGATGATCGCGGGCGGGCGCGACGTGATCGTCATGCTGGGCATTCTCCTGGTCGGCGCAGCCGTGCTGTCGCTGGCCCGGTCGGCCCCGGCGAAGGGAGACTGAAGGCCATGGAGTTCCTGCTTCTGGTGACCTGGTTCCTCGGGGGACATGCGATATCGAGCTACCAGGTGCCGTTCGCGACGCGCCAGGCCTGCGACGTGGCGCTCGCCGACCTGCGCAGCGATGCCGGCCGGCTCGGCACGGCCGAGAGCACGATCCGCACCCTGCCGAGCGCGCCGGGCAACGACCGGCTGGTGGTTCCCCCCGGGGCCTCCTCGGCCCCGATGCTGTCGGCGATCTGCATCAACCAGCGGTAGTCCGGCCCGGCCCTTGCTAGGCTGGCGGCAGCCCCAACCGGAGGTCGCCATGGTCCGCTCCGACAATTCCCGCCCCGTCGCTTCCCGCTCCGCCGTCGCCCGCTCGACCGTCTCCCGCCGCTTCTTCCTCGCCGCCACCGCCACGACCGCGCTGGCGGCCGGCCTCGCGCTGCACCGCGGTGCCCGCGCCGCCGGCACGATCAAGCCCGACGACAAGAGCGCGCTGATCGTCGTCGACGTGCAGAACTGCTTCGTCGATGGCGGCACGCTGCCGGTCAAGGGCGGCGCCGACGTCGTGCCGATCATCAACCGGCTGTCGAAGTCGTTCGAGAACATCGTGGTGACGCAGGACTGGCACACGCCCGGCCACGCGTCCTTCGCCAGTGCCCATGCCGGCAAGAAGCCGTTCGAGACGACGGCGATGCCGTACGGCACGCAGGTGCTGTGGCCGGATCACTGCGTGCAGGGCTCGGAGGACGCGAACCTGCACAAGGACCTCGCGCTGCCGACCGCGACGCTGATCATCCGCAAGGGCTTCCACAAGGAGGTCGACAGCTACTCGGCCTTCGTGGAGGCCGACGGCAAGACGCCGACCGGGCTGGCCGGCTACCTGAAGGAGCGTGGCATCACGACGGTGTTCGTGACCGGCCTGGCGACCGACTTCTGCGTCGCGTGGACGGCGCTCGATGCGCGCAAGGCCGGCTTCGCCACCTACGTGATCGAGGACGCGACCCGGGCGATCGACCTCAACGGCTCGCTGGCCGCGGCGTGGAAGCAGATGGCCGACGCCGGGGTCAAGCGCATCCAGGCCGCCGACATCGCCTAGGCCTCCCTACAGGGGCAGCGGCTCGGTGAGCAGCGTGCGGGCGACCTCGACCAGTTCGAGTTCGCCCAGCGGCTTGGCGAGGAACGGCACGGCCGCCATCTCCGGCGGCAGCGACTCGCGGGTGTAGCCGCTGACCACGGCGAACGGTACGCCGCGCTGGCGCAGCGCGCGGGCGACCTCGAGCGAATCGCCCTGGCGGAGACGGACGTCGAGCAGCGCGGCATCCGGCTGTTCGCGGCGCAGCACGCGCAGCGCGCCGGCCGCCGTGCCGACCGGGCCGATCACCGAGAAGCCGTCGTCCTCGATGGCGCGCGAAAGTCCTTCCGCGATCAGGTAGTCGTCCTCGACGATGAGGACCCGCTTGGCCGTCATGTGCTCTCCCGGGCTTGGAGAGTCACCCTGCGCTTCGCGGGCACCGGGGTCGACCTCGGTGCCACGACAGCGCTGTGAGATTGGCGTGACCCGGGCGTTTCGTTGCAGCAAGCGCGCAGGAAAAGTCGTGCGATATGAGGCGCTTGCGCGCAGTCTGCCCGCGAAAATGGCATCCCCCGCCGGGCTGCGTTAACATCGCCCGAGTGCGTACGGACGTCGCGGGGGACGTCGATCAATGGCAGACAACGAAGCCGGCGCGGGCATGCCGGCGGCCGAGGTGGATTTCAGCGCGTTGCCGGTGGGCGCCGGCATCGGGCGCTTCGTCATCACGTCGATCCTGGGCCAGGGCGGCTTCGGCATCACGTACCGTGCCCGCGACGAGCAGCTCGGGCGCGAGGTCGCCATCAAGGAGTACCTGCCGGTCTCGCTGGCGATTCGCCAGGACGGGGTCACGGTACTGCCGCGCTCGACCAAGGCCGCCGAGGACTTCACGTGGGGCCGCGAGCGCTTCGTCGCCGAGGGCCGCACCGTCGCCAGCCTGGGCGACGTCCCGGGCATCGTGCGGGTGTTCGACTTCGTCGAGGGCAACGGGACCGCCTACATCGTCATGCAGCTGGTGCCGGGCATCACCCTGTTCGAGAAGCTGCGGCGCGACGGGCCGATGAACGCGCAGGCCGTGCAACGCATCCTCGACGCCCTGCTGCAGGGCCTCGAGCTGGTCCACGCCGCCGGCTTCCTGCATCGCGACATCAAGCCCGGCAACGTGCTGATCGACGACAAGGGCAGCCCGACCCTGATCGACTTCGGCGCGTCGCGCGTCGCCATGACCGACAAGTCGGTCGCCCTGACATCGATCTTCACCCCGGGCTACGGAGCGGTCGAGCAGTTCACGTCGGCGCGGCAGGGTCCGTGGACGGACATCTACGGCGTCGCCGCCACGTTGCACCACGCCATCACCGGCCGGCCGCCGCAATCGGCCATCGACCGGATGATCGAGGACCTGTACAGGCCGCTCGCATCTCTGGCTTTGCCGGGTTTCCCCCCGGCCCTGCTCCGCGGTCTCGACGCCGGGCTCGCCGTGCGTTCCGCCGACCGGCCGCAATCCATCGCGGCGTGGCGCGAGATCCTCGACGGCACGGCGGAGCCCGCGACGGTGATGCTGGCGCGGACACCGCCGCCGGCGGTCGAACCGGCCGTCACCCCCTCCCCCTCCCCCGCACCGGCGCCTCCGGCTGCTTCCGCGCCACCGAGGCGCGGCATCCGCCTCGCGCTGGTCGGCGCGGCCTTGGGGGTCCTCGCCATCGCGGGCGCGGCCTGGCTCGTGCTCCGGCCCACCGAACCGTCGGAGGAGCGCCAGCGCCTGGTCGAGGAGCTGAACCGCACGCGCCAGGCCCTGTCGGCCGCCGAATCGACCCGGACCTCGACAGCGACGCCACCGGTCGATGCCGCCGAGAAAGCCCGGGCCGAAGCCGAGGCGAAGGCCAAGGCCGATGCCGACGCGAAGGCCAAGGCCGACGCCGAGGCGAAGGCCAAGGCCGACGCAGAGGCGAAAGCCAAGGCCGACGCAGAGGCGAAAGCCAAGGCCGACGCAGAGGCGAAGGCCAAGGCCGACGCCGAGGCGAAAGCCAAGGCCGACGCCGAGGCGAAGGCGAAGGCCAAGGCCGATGCCGAGGCGAAGGCGAAGGCAGACGCCGAGGCGAAGGCCACGGCCGAGGCAGCGGCCGCCAAGTCCGAGGAAGACCAGCGCAAGGCCGCCGAGCAGGCCGAGGCGACGCTCCGGCTGACCCAGGCGGATCGCCAGCGCCTCCAGGTCGCCCTCACCGCGCTCGGCTTCGACACCCGCGGCGCCGACGGCATGTTCGGACCGCGCTCGCGCGAAATGGTGGCGGCGTGGCAGCGCAAGCAGGGGCAGCCCGCGACCGGCTTCGTGACGGCGGCCCAGCAGCAGTCCCTGCTGCGCGATGCCGCGCCCGCGATCTCGCGCTTCGAAGACGAGCAGAAGAAGGCCGAGGAAGCCAAGCGAAAGGCCGACGAAGAGGCCAAGGCGAAGGCCACCGCCGCGCCGCCGGCAGCGACAGCGCCTACGCCTGCGCCTGCGCCCACGCCGGGTCCCGCCGCCAGCGTGGCGCCGTCCTCTGGATCGCGCGACGGACTGTGGTTCGGCGCGCTGGATTGCAAGACCTCGGGGCGCTACTCGGTGCAGGGCAACATGGTCAACGGCGCTGGCCGGCTGACCGGGACGGGCACGACCGTGAACGTGACGCTGACCGGCAATACGGCCAACATCTCGGTGGCCAGCCAGCAGCAGGGGCCCAGCGGATCGATGTCCGGCGAGTTGCGCGGCCGCAGCATCTTCGCCCGCGGCAACCTGCCCCGCTCAGCCGGGACCCCGGACGATTGCACCGTCAGCCTGGTCGGCCCCTAGTGCCGCGGCGCTCGTTCCTCGGGACCATGATCGCCGGCTTCGCCGTCACCGCGACGGCCCTCGCGCAGGACACCCTGCCCCGGGCGCCCACCACCGCGGAGGTCCTGCAGAAGGGCGGGCGGCTGGTGTCGGGCGCCGAACTCAAGCAGCTGCTGCTCGGGAACACGGCCCACTACGTCTTTCTCGAGGATCTCTATGGCTTCAAGCGGGGCAGCGTCACGCCGGTGACCCACGTCGACGAACGCTCGACGGTCGACAAGAATGGAACGAAAAGCATCTGGTGGATCGACGGTGATGCGCGGTGCCAGCCGGCAGCCGACCGCTCACCCACCAACTGTGCATTCTGGTACGAGCTGGCCGGCACCTACTACGTCTGCAATCGAGAGGTGCAGAAGTGCCGGACACTGGCGCGGGTCACCCCCGGCGGCATGGGCCGCTAGCACCGGCTACAGCTTCTCGGGATTGCCCGGGAGCACGCGGACCATGAAAAAGCACTCGCCGGTCGGCTGCAGGCAGGAATAGTACGAACCGCCGGCCGTCCAGAGCGCGTAGCAGCGCGGCGCCAGCGTCGTGAAGCGCTGCTCGCTGCAATAGTGGTCCCCGTCCATCCACCACAGCGAGGTGTACTTGCTGCCCCCCACCTTCACGGTCCGGGTCTTCGCATCCTGGTGATGGATCGGGACGACGGTACCCTTGGCGACATTGCTCTCGTTCTTGAGGTAGACGACGTAGATGGTATTGCCGAGATAGAGTTCCCGGACTTCCGCGCCCGTGAGCTTGCGGCCGCCGGCCGACCGCACCTCGGCTTCGGTCTTGACCGACGCGTCCTGTCCGAGCGCCGGCCACGAAAGGGCGAGGATCGGCAGCAGGATCCTTGCCAGAAAGTGCAGATGATCCATGGGTACCCTTGTACGATGGCCTTGGCTGCAACCGTAGCATGCAGGCCCTTTCCGTGTAACGACCCACTGCTGGTGAGACCATGACCGCCGTATCCACCACCGTCACCGACGGCATCGCCCGAATCGAGCTGGCGCGGCCGCCGGTCAACGCGCTCAACCTCGCCACCATCCGCACCCTGGTCGACGCGCTGCGGGCCGCCGGCGCCGATCCGGCGGTGCGTGCCATCGTGCTGGCCAGCGGCATCCCGCGGCGGTTCTGCGCCGGGCTCGACCTCGATCACGTGCAGGACCGCAGCGTCACCGACATGCACGAGGTGCTGAGCGCGCTGTACGTCGAGATGAACGATGTCCAGGCCCGCCTCGGCAAGCCGACCATCGCGGCGGTGAGCGGCGCGGCACGCGGCGCCGGCATGACGCTGGCGATCTCGTGCGACGTCATCATCGCCGGCGAGAGCGCCACCTTCGGCTATCCCGAGATCGACGTCGGCCTGATCCCCGGCATCCACTTCGTGCACCTGCCGCGGATCGTCGGCCGCCACCGGGCCTTCGAACTGCTGTTCAGCGGCCGCAGCTTCGGTGCCCAGGAAGCCCTGTCGCTCGGCCTGCTGAGCCGCGTCGTGCCGGACGGCGAGGTCGCGGCCGCGGCCGAGGCGATGGCGCGCACTTTCGCGGCCAAGTCGCCCGAGGTGATGCGGCTGGCCCGTGCCGCCTTCCACCGCGCCTGCGATACCGACTATCGCAAGGGCATCGCCGAGATCGTCGACGTGTTCTGCATGATCGCCGGCACGCCGCACAGCCGCGAGGGCGTCGCCGCCTTCGTCGAGAAGCGTCCCCCTGCCTGGCGCCCGCCGCAGGGCGACTGAGCGGCCGCCAGGCGCGGCCTCAGCGCTTCTTCATCAGGTGATTGAGCTTGGGCGGGCCGACCCGGCGCAGGGTCGAGCGGTCGATGTGATCGAAGGTGTCGCGGCCGTGCAGCAGCAGCACCGTCGTCTGGTCGTACGACCAGCTGTCCGGACCGTGCACGTCGATCTGGATCCGGTAGGACACCGTCTGGAACTTGGCCTCGAGGAACGGGTTGGAGACGATGCCGCTGTCGGTCGCGCCGCGCTTGGCCATCAGCTCGAACCGGGTCGCCGTCGCGGTCGTCTTGCCGATCGCCAGCGCCGCCTGGCCGCGCGGGATGGTCAGCGACTGCAGGATCGCGCCGGTCGCCGGTTCCCACAGCCAGTAGCCGATCTGGTCATGGAAGGTCTCGGGCTTGCCCGGGCGCAGCACGAACTGGTGGTAGCGCAGGCCGTAGAAGTACTGCGGCCCGTTGGTCTGCGGATCGATCGGATCGAGCTCCAGCCGCTCGGTGTAGGCCTCCTGCTCGGGACCGTCGGCGGTGGGGTGGATGTCGATGCCCTCGCCTTCCCAGGTGCCGGCCAGGGCGCGCAGCGGGCCGAGGTTGGCCAGCGTGTCGGCATCGAGGTCCGGCTCGGCAAAGATGTCCTGCCCGTATGGCGTCGTCATCGCTACTCCTCACTCGTCTTGCTGCTGTTCATCATACCGCCCGCAACCGGTCAATCGATGCGTCGAATGTGCTGATTCTAAGCATATCCGTTCGGTTGTGCATAATTTAGTTGTTACACACCCTTGGTTGTCTATCGATGTACGGTCCGTATTGTCTCTGCGGGCTTTGTCCCGATGGCGTCCGGCCAGTTCGCCGCCGCTATAACTTGAAGTGGAGACCTTGATGCTCAACCTGTTCCGCGCCCTTGCGAAGAACCAGAACGGCGCCACCGCCATCGAGTACACGCTCATCGCCTCGCTCATCGCCGTCGCCGCCATCGCCACGCTAAGGACGGTCGGCACGAAGATGACGGACGTCATGAGCAACGTGGCCAACGCGATGAACTAGTCGCCCGATGCGCCAGAAGGCAGGCGCGTCCCGAACCGGGGACGCGCCTGCAGTCAAGCCGCCGGCGCCGTCCGACAGACGTAGTAGACCCACGGGTTGGGCAGTGTCGCCACGACCGGGTCGGCGCCGTCGATGAAGGTCGCCTCGTCGTGCCGCAGGCAGCGAATGTCCTGCAGGCCCTTCGCCCGCAACGCGCGGACCTGAAGGTCGGGCCGGATGTAGCAGATGCCCGACGAGCGGAAGTTGTGCAGGCCGTCGTTCACCACCGCCTGCGCGACCGGCATGCGCCGCAGCAGCGTCGGGTTGTGATACCGGAACAGCAGGGAATCGCGCAGCGCCCGCGCCACGGCGCGGGGCCCATCCTGCAGCGGCAATCGCCAGCAAAAGCGTGCGACGATCTCGGGCAGGAAATTGGCGTTGTGGCTCGAGAAGGCGAGCGTGCCGCCCGGCCTCAGGATGCGCGCCATCTCGTCGAGGACCTGGCCGCGTTCCTCGAAGCCCACGTGGTCGATACCGTTGTAGCTGAACAGCACGAAATCGCAGGATGCGTCCGCGACGAAGTCGAGCCGGCAGGCGTCGCCGACCTCGAAGCGAAAGCCCGGCAGTTCGCGACGGCAATGCGCGACCATGCCGGGCGCGTAGTCGATGCCGAGGTAGGAGCGCACGGCCGGCGCGAAGTGCCGCGCCGTTCGCCCGGCGCCGACTCCCAGGTCGACCATGTCGAGTCCCCCCATGGGGCCCAGCGAGTCGGCGATCGCCTGCTCCGCCGGTTGCAGCGCGCGGTCGCGATCGTAGCTCGCGACGAACATCGGGTCGTCGTAGGTCGCGCGATCGCGGTCGCCCGGCTTCGTCATCCTGCCCATGCGCCAGCCCTAGTCAGCGTCGCCGCGTCCGGCAAGCGAATCGCACCCGATCTGAAAAATTGCAGTTTCCGGTTGTGGTGGGAAATTGTTGATACACCCTGAATGTTGTTTGGGAGGCCCGTTCCGATATCCTGAACACAGGCAAATTTCCCTGCCCCCGGCGCGTCCGTGCCGGTCGAGGCCTGCCCTTACCCCGGGTGGGCCTCCCCCATTTCAGAGCGTTCATTTCGATCGGAGACCTTGATGCTGACCCTTTTCCGCCGGCTGACGAAGAACGAGTCCGGTGCCACCGCCATCGAGTACACGCTGATCGCCGCGCTCATCGCCGTCGCCTCGATCGTCGCCATGCGCGGCCTGGGCGGCACCGTGAACAACGTCCTGACCACGGCCGGCAACGCGATGACCTGAGCCACCACGGGCCGCCTTCGGCCCGTCGGTCCTACTTGATCCCTTCCGGATTGCCGGGCACCGACCGGAAGGAATACGGGCACGACTCCGTGCCGGCGATGCAGGCGTAGGTATTGCCCGCATGCTGGTACAGGTCGTAGCAGAGGTGCCCGGCCTGCACGATGCGTTGCTCGGCGCAAAGCCGCGGCCCCTCGATCCACCAGTTGCTTTCCGAGCGCCTGCCATTCCGCGCCTTGAGAATGCGCGTGCGGGCATCGCGATAGTACATCGGGAACACGTCGCCCTTCGCGAGGCCGTTTCCTTCCACCAGGACGATGACGTACGAGGTCGTGTCGACCAGCTTGGCGGCATCGGCGACGATCTGCTGTGCCCCCGCCGCCGCGAGTTGCTTGCGCGACATCGCCTCCTGCGCCGCGGCCGGCACCGCGAGAAGCCCCGCCAGCACGACGATCCAGACAGCCCTCACAGCGACCTCCCCGCTCCCGCGTGCCCCGGCAGCCTCACGCCGGGCCGAACAGTTCAACCTCCTCGCGCCGCCGCTCCGGTCATGCCGGTGGCGGCACCATCGTGCCCTTGGGCAGGCTCGCGCAGTGGTCGTAGATGTCCGACGGCCGCGTGAACCACACCTTGTCCTTCTGTGGGTGGTTGACGATGTGCTGCAGCGCCTCGCGCAGCATGCGCAGCCGGTAGGGCTGGCCGACGATCATGGTGTGCAGGGCGATGCCGCAGACCAGCGGCTGCTTCGCCGACTGGCGCAGCAGTTCCTCGAACTGGCCGATGATGAAGTCGCGGAACTCCTCGGGCGTGTGGTGGCGCACCAGGATCTGCGGGCTGTCGTTGATCTCGATCGGGTAGGGCACGCTCATCAGCGGGCCCGAGCGGGTCTTCATCCACAGCGGCTGGTCGTCGGCCGGCCAGTCCATCAGGAAGTCGAAGCCGACCTCCTTCAGGAGGTCGGGCGTGCGCGGGCTCGACGCCATCCACGGCGCCATCCAGCCGCGCGGCTTCTTGCCCGATGCCTTGACGATGGCGTCGCGCACCTCCTCGAGGAAGCGCTTCTCGTCGGCTTCCCACATCAGCCCGTGGCGCTCGGCATTGGTGCGGCCGTGGCCGATGAACTCGTCGCCGCGCGCCTTGAGCGCGTCGACGATCTGCGGCGCGTAGTCGAACACCGTGGTGTTGATCAGGTGGGCGGCCGGCAGGTTCAGCTCGTCGAACAGCTCGAGGCAGCGCCACACGCCGACCCGGTTGCCGTAGTCGCGCCACGCGAAGGTGCGCGGGTCGGGCGGCGTGCCCGCCACCGTCAGCAGGTGGCCGTCGCCGGCGCCGAACGCGAAGTGCTCGATGTTGAGGCCGAGGTAGACCGCCAGCCGCTTGCCCTGCGGCCACGCGTAGTCCTTGCGCTCGGTGATCGGCGAGTCGGCATAGCGGTCATGGTACGGCAGTCGAAGCATCGATCGGTCCTCGTTGCGAACTCGGGCGCTGTCGGTCAGCGCCTGACGACGGCGGCGCGGTTGTCCTGGCTCTCCGCGACGTTCATGGCGCGGAAGCGGGCCACCGCCTCGGCATGGAAGGCGCGCTCGGCCTCGCCGGCCTCCTCGACCGGCCGCCGCTCGTCGTCGAAGTGGCCGTAGCGGTCGACGCCGCGCACCAGCATCGCAGTGACCCGTTGGCTGGCGACGCAGCGCGCCGAGGTCGGGATGTAGCTGATGCCCAGCCCGATGCGCCGGTCGGTCGAGCGGTTGGGCCGCGAGTTGTGCACGAGGTGCGTGTGGTGCAGCGAGAACTGGCCGGCCTTCACCGGCATGTAGACGGTGCGGCGGCGATCGAAGTCGACCGCGAGGTGCTGGCCGCGCGACAAGAGGTTGTCGGTGTCCTGCAGCTCGGCATGGGGCATCTGGCCGAGCTTGTGCGAACCCGGCACGACCTCCATGCAGCCGGCCTCGACCGGCGCGTCGGTCAGCGCCACCCAGGCGGTGACGTGGCAGGCCGGATCGAGCGCGAAGTAGGTCGAGTCCTGGTGCCAGCTGACATAGGCGCCGGAGCCGGGATCCTTGGGCCACACCGAGAGGTGGAACAGCCTTATGTCGGGGCCGATCAGGTCCTCGACGGCGTCGAGCACGGCCGGCGAATGCACGATCTCGTCGACCCAGGGAAACAGCAGGTGCGGCTTGAAGTTGTGGCCGCGCGTCATCTTCTGGCCCTGCGCCGCCTCGAAGCCTTCCAGCCGGGCGCGCCACGCTCGCGCCTGCTCTGGCGTAAAGGCATCGACCGGGCAGACGAAGCCGTCGCGCTCGTAGCCGGCGACCTGCTCGGCGGTCAGCTTGCGCGGCATGGCGGCGGTCTCCTCAGTGCGCCGTCCAGCCGCCGTCGACGAACAGCAGCGTGCCGGTGATGAACGAGGCGTCCTCGCAGGCGAGGAACAGGGCGGCGCGCGCCACCTCGTCGGGCTGGCCGATGCGGCCCATCGGGTGGCGGTGCTTCCAGAAGGTGCGCATCGCCTCGGGATCGGCATAGCGTTTCAGCGAGTTCGCCGGCATCGGCGTGTCGATCACGCCCGGCATCAGGGCGTTGATGCGGATGCCCTGCGCGGCGTGGTCGACCGCGATGGTCTTGGTGAAGGAGGCGATCGCGCCCTTGGAGGCGACGTAGGCGGCGTTGCGGCCGGGGCTCGACTGGGCGAGTTGCGAGCCGACCGTGACGATCGCTCCCGAGCGCGCGGCGATCATCGGCTTGATGGCATGGTGGATCCACAGGTAGGTGCCCTTGACGTTGACCGCGAAGGTGCGGTCCCACGCCGCTTCCTCGATCGTGTCGACGGTGCCGCCCATCGAGATGCCGGCGGCGGTCATCAGCACGTCGACGCGGCCCCAGGTCGAGAGCACCCGCTCGACGCCGGCCCGCGCGTCGGCGTCGCTGGTCACGTCGGCCGGCAGGGTCAGGACCTGGCCGCCCCGTGCCTCGATGGCGGCGGCGACCTGGCCCAGCCCCTCCTGGTCGCGGTCGACGAGGGCGACACCCGCGCCCTCGGCGGCGAACAGTGAGGCGGAGGCGGCGCCGATTCCCGACGCGGCCCCGGTGACGATGGCGACCCGGTCCTTGAGCTTCATGGCAGAAGCTTAGGGGCGGGCCGGGAGCTTGTCTCGCGTCCGATTCAGCGCGGCCGTTTGCGCAGCGGCCGGCGCTTTCGCTGGGCGCTGCGGGCCATCATGTTCAGCGCCTCGACCAGGGCCGAGAAGGCCATCGCGGCGTAGATGTAGCCCTTCGGCACCTTGGCCCCCAGCCCGTCGGCGATCAGCGTCGTGCCGATCATCAGCAGGAAGCCCAGGGCCAGCATGACGATGGTCGGGTTGTCGCCGATGAAGCGGCCCAGCGGGTCGGCGGCCAGCAGCATAACGGCGACCGCGACCAGCACCGCGACGACCATGATCGGCACGTCGTCGGTCATGCCGACCGCGGTGATGATGCTGTCGAGCGAGAACACGAGGTCGAGCACCAGGATCTGGCCGATCACGCCGGCGACCGTCACGCCGACCACGCCGGACGCGGGGGTCTCCTCCTCCTTGCCGCCCGTGACGTGGTCGTGGATCTCGCTGGTCGCCTTGTAGATCAGGAACAGGCCGCCGGCGACCAGGATCAGGTCGCGCCACGAGAAGCTCTTGCCCAGCACGGAGAAGACCGGGGTCGTGAGGTGGACGACGTAGGCGACGCCGCTCAGCAGGCCGAGCCGCAGGAACACGGCGAGGCCGATGCCGATGCGGCGCGTCCGCGAGCGCTGGTGCTCCGGCAGCTTGTTGGTCAGGATCGAGATGAAGATCAGGTTGTCGATGCCGAGCACGACTTCCATGACGACCAGGGTGACGAGCGCCAGCCAGGCCTGCGGGTCGCGGACGAGCAGGAGGATTTCTTCCATCATGCCGTCACCATAGGGCAAGGCAGCCGCCCGCCAACAGGCCTTTCCTTTTCGCGGCCGAGCCGGTAACCGGGGTCCCGCCGATGGCCTCCCCCTCGCCTTCCTCCCCGGCCGCCGCGGCGGCGCCGACGCTCGCGCTCGTCCTCCTGTCGATCGCCGCCTTCGCCTCGGCCGCCAACATGCGGGTGATCGACCCGCTGCTGGTCCAGCTGTCGGCCGCCTTCGACGTCAGCGTCGGCCAGGCCTCGATCGCCGCCACCGCCTTCCTGTTCGCCAACGGCGTGTTCGTGCTGGTCCACGGCCCGTTCGGCGACCGCTACGGCAAGATGCCGGTGGTGGCGCTGGCCTGCCTCGGCGCCGCCCTGTGCTGCGTGTTCTCCGCGCTGGCCGGCTCGCTGGGCTGGCTGACCCTGGCCCGCTTCCTGACCGGCGTGACCTCGTCGGCGATCATCCCGCTCGCCATGGCCTGGGTCGGCGACAACGTGAGCTACGAGCGCCGCCAGATGATGCTGGCGCGCTTCCTGACCGGGCAGACGCTGGGCCTGATGACCGGCACCGCGATGGGCGGCGCGCTGGGCGACTGGCTGGGCTGGCGCTCGGTGTTCTGGGTGCTGGCCGGCGTCTACGTCGTCGCGGGCCTGCCCCTGTTCGTGATGATGCGGCAGCGTCCCGACCTCGCCCGCGCCGCCGGCCCGTCGCAGGGCTCGATGGTCGGCCAGATGCTGACCGTGCTGAAGCGGCCCTGGGCCCTCACCGTCGTCGCCGTGGTGGCGATCGAGGGCGGCGCCTTCTGGGGCGCCTTCACCTTCGTCGGCGCCGACCTGCACGACCGCTTCGGGCTGAGCTTCGCCGCCGTCGGCTTCGCCGTCGCCGCGTTCGGCGCCGGCGGATTCACCTACGTGCTGGTGTCGTCGCACCTCGTGCGGCTGCTGGGCGAGCGCGGCCTGTGCACCTGGGGCGGCGTCGGGCTCGGCATCGCCTTCGCCGGGATGGCGCTCGCGCCCTCGCCCGAGGTCGAGTTCGCCGCCGTCTACCTGTCGGGCGTGTCGTTCTACATGCTGCACAACACGCTGCAGACCCACGGCACCCAGATGGCGCCCGAGGCGCGTGGCGCCGGCATGGCGCTGTTCGCGCTCTGCCTGTTCATCGGCCAGGCCGCCGGCGTCCCGCTGGCCGCCCCGATCGTCGACCGCTGGGGCGCCCCGCCGGTCTTCTGGGCCGCCGCCGTGGTGCTGCCGGTCCTGGCTTTCATCTTCGCCGCGCTCCTGAAGCGCCGCGCGGCGCGGCTGAGGGCGTGATCGGCCGGGAGCGGCTGTATCGTTCCGCGCGCGCCCGTCGTCTTACCAGCATGGACAAGACCGATGCCGCCAAGCTCGAGGGCCTGCTGCTCGGCGGGCGCCTGCATCTGCACGCGATCGCCGACCATGTCCGGGACCATGTCCCGGAGGAAGACAGGCGCGCCTGGCTGCTGAAGATCGGGACAGCAATGGCCGAACTGCTCCAGGTCTCCTGGACGCTCTACGAGCGCCACCCGGGCCTCGACCCCTACCCGGAGGAGACGCGACTGGCCGAGCAGATGCGTCGCGATCCGGGCAACCAGGACTAGCGTTCACGCACGCGCCTCTTTCCTCCCTGCGCGGCAGCGCGGGGAGGTGTCGGCGTCTTCGCCGACGGTGGGGTCATGGGCTTACGTCGAGGGGCTCATGACCCCTCCGTCCGCTGCGCGGACCCCTCCCCGCGCTCACGCGCAGGGAGGACATGAATGCACGCGCCTCGATGAGCGCGCGGGACGCGCGCGGTCCCAGCCGAAACTCATCCCTCGGGCGGCACCCGGAACTGGTAGGGCTGTTCGAGCAGCGCGTTGTCCTCGGCCGAGAGCGTGACCTCGGTGGCCTGCGCGGCCGAGGTCAGCTGGTCGAGGCTGGTGGCGCCGATGATCGGCGCGCCCATGTAGGACTTGCCCAGCAGCCAGGCCAGCGCGGCCTGGGCCGGCGAGACGTTCTTGCCCGCTGCCACCGTCTTCAGCCGGTCGACGATCTCCCAGTCGCTGTCGCGGTAGGTGCCGGCTTTCACGACCGTGTCGTTCTTCGCCCGCTCGGTCGCGCCGCCGCCGTCCTTGGCGCGGTTGGCCGCGAGGAAGCCGCGGGCCAGCGGCGAGTAGGGAATGAGACCGACGCCCTGCTCGTGGCACAGCCGGTTCATCTCGCGCTCTTCCTCGCGCTGCACGAGGTTGTACAGGTTCTGCATGGCAATCGGCCGCGCATAGCCCTTCCAGTCGGCCAGCATGATCATCTGGGCGAACTTGTAGGCCGGCATGGTCGAGCCGCCGATGTAGCGGACCTTGCCCGAGCGCACGATCTGGTCGAGCGAGTACATCGTCTCCTCGATCGGCGTGTGCGGGTCGAGCCGGTGCACCTGGTAGACGTCGATGTAGTCGGTCTGCAGGCGCCTGAGCTGGGCATCGACCGCCGACATCAGGTGCTTGCGCCCGGTGCCGACGTCGTTCTGGCCGTCGCTCATGCGGATGCCGACCTTGGTCGAGATCACCACGTCGTCGCGCCGCACCATCTTCATCAGGGTGGCGCCCATGATCTCCTCGGAGCGCCCGAAATTGTAGGCGTCCGCGGTGTCGAAGAAGGTGATGCCGACGTCGAGCGCGCGGCGGAAGTAGGCCGGCGCCTCGGCCTCGTCGAACTTGCCCCAGCCACGCCGCCCCTTGGCGCCCCACGAGTTGCCGCCGAGGCAGATGCGGCTGACGATCAGGCCCGAGCGGCCGAGCGGTCCGTACTTCATCGCGTGTTCCTTCTTCGCGCAACGTCAAGGGTCCCTCGGCTGCGCCTCGGGATGACACCATTTCTTGTCATCCCGAGCGCAGCGAGGGACCTTTCGCTAGCCCAGCACTTCCTTGTTAACGACGTTGGCGGCGTTCGGCCGGCCGTCGAACACGCTCAGGATGTTCTCGACGGCGGTGACGGCCATGCGGTCGCTGGCCTCCTTGGTGACGCCGGCCATGTGCGGGCTGAAGATCACGTTCTCCAGCGCGAACAGCTTGTTGTTCGGGTCCGGCGGCTCGCGGTCGAGCACGTCGAGGCCGGCGCCGCGCAGCTTGCCGGTGCTGAGCGCCGCGTAGAGCGCGTCCTCGTTGACGATGCCGCCGCGCGCGGTGTTCACCAGGAACGCGTCGGGCTTCATCAGCGCCAGCGTCTCGGCATTGAACATGTTCACCGTCTCGGGCGCCTTCGGGCAGTGCACCGACACGAAGTCAACCTTGGGCAGGATCGCCTTGAGGTCGGTGACCTTGGTCGCGCCGGCCTTCTTGATATCCGCCTCGGAGATGTTCGGGTCGAGGACGTAGGTGTCCATCTCGAAGGCGACGCAGCGCTTCACGGTGCGCGAGCCGATGCGGCCCATGCCGACCACCAGGATCGCCTTGCCCGACAGGTCGGCGGGCAGGTCCGACAGGCGCTGGCCCCACTGGTTCTCGCGCACGAAGCGATCGTACTTCTTCACCAGCCGGGCCGAGGCCAGCAGCATGTACATGGCGTGCTCGGCGACCGACACCGAGTTGGCGATGCCGGTGGTCATCAGCGGGATCTTGCGCTTGTTGAGCGCCGGGATCTCGACCGCGTCGAAGCCGACGCCCAGCCGCGCCACCACCATCATGCCCGGCGCGGCGTCGAGCTCGGCCTGGCGAAACGGCGTCGCGCCCAGCGTCACGGCGTTGGCGTCCTTCAGCTTGGGGTGCAGCGCCGCGACGCTGTCATCGGTCACGACCTCGTAGTCGACGTCGTCGCGCTTCTTCAGCACCTCGATGCCGGCATCCGGCATGCGGCCGACGATCAGTACCTTCTTGCGGTTTTTCCCCGAACTCATCGCGTTTCCCCTGCTCATGCAAACGGAGGCGATCCTAGAGGCGGTTCGCCGGCCGCGCCACACCCGCGGGAACGCTCCGGCCGATCCCGCCGACGGGCCGGAAGAACGCTACGGCAGGTAGGTGAGCGGCACCCGGGTGGTCGACTTGATCTCTTCCATGGCGAACATCGAGGTCACGTCGCTCAGTTCGACCCGCGCGATCAGCCGCTTGTAGAAGGCGTCGTAGGCCTCGATGTCGGGCAGCGCGAGGCGGATCAGGTAGTCGATCTCGCCCGACATGCGGTAGCAGTCCATGACCTCGGGGAACGAGGCGATGGCGCGGGCGAAGCGGCCCAGCCAGGCCGCGCTGTGCTGGGCGGTCCGCACCGCCACGAACACCGTGACGCCGGCATTCACCGCCTTGCGGTCGAGCAGCGCGACGCGGGCGCGGATGATGCCGGCCTCCTGGAGGCGGTTGATGCGGCGCCAGCACGGCGTGGTCGACAGGCCGACCCGGCGGGCGATCTCGACCAGGGCCATGTCGGAATCGTCCTGCAGGCAATCGAGAATCTTGCGGTCGAAGGAATCGAGCGAAATTTTCGCGGCCATCGCGCTATCCTGAGAAACTGGTTCTCTATATTGCCGGGATCGGCGGAAAACGAGCAAGCCGTTTCCAATCCTGCACCCTAGAATCGTCCCATGCTCCGCCGCTTCACCGATCACCCCGCCACGGTCAACGAGACCTACCTGCAGCACATGGGCCAGGCCTTCGGCTTCGCCTTCCGCATGCAGCTGGGCGCGCTGGCCTGCTTCGTCCACGGCGTGTTTCCCTGGCTGTGCCTGACGCGCGGCAGCGACACGATCCGCGCCCTGCACCACCGCATGGTGACCCACCGCGTGGTGCGCCCGCCGCGCGACGCCGCGCCGGAGTCCGCGATCGCCGCCGGCGACTGACGCAAGCTTCTTTCGATTTCCTCCTGCGCGCTCGGGCCGCTGCGATTTGGCCTTGGCGCGGACGCTTTTCGCTCCCAGATTCAGGGAGTTCAGCAGGAGGACAAGCATGCGCGCGCAGCTCAGGATCACCTTTCAGAACACGCCGTCGAGCGAGGCCATCCGCCAGCTGATCGAGGAGCAGGCCGAGCATCTCGAGCAGTACTTCGAGCGCATGACCGCCTGCCACGTCGTGTTCAAGCTGCCCGACGGCAACCACCGCTCCGGCGGCCTGTTCGAGGTCGGCATCCACATCAAGATGCCGGGCGGCCAGACGGTCGATGTCGGCCGCACGCCGCAGGCCGACGACCGCTACACCGATCCCCAGTTCGCGGTGACCGACGCCTTCCGCCGCGCGCGTCGCCGGCTTTCCGACCGCGCCAAGGTGATGCGCAACGAGGTCAAGGCGCTGCACAAGCGCGTCGAGCGCTCGCTCGACCAGCCGGACTGATCGAGCGGCGCGGCGGACGCGCCAATCGCGCCCGCGGCGGGCGCGCTAATCGCGCCCGCGGCGCGAGATGATCACGAACAGCACGGCGCCGCCGGCGATCAGCAGCGCGCTGATCAGCAGCAGCACGGCCGATTCCTGGACCCAGGCGACGGCCGGCACGGCCAGCGCCAGCAGCACGCCGACGACGCAGATCTTCCACACCGCGGCGTGGACGCCGGCCACGAAGGTGCCGAGCGCCAGCAGGATCAGCAGCGCGAGGCTGGTCGCGTTGTCGTTCACGACACCGCGCACCTCGGGCAGGAACATCAGCCACATCGCGCCGAGGAAGGCCGCCCAGTGCAGCAGCTGGGTGACCACCAGCCGCATCCGCTCGGCGCCGGTCTCGAGGTGCCGCCAGCCCGACACGATGACGATCAGCGCGTAGGCCGGCGCGAGCATCATCCAGTAGTACCAGGTGGCGCCCTTGAAGCTGGTCAGCACCAGCCCGCCGACCCCCAGCACCAGCATCGCCGCGTAGGGCAGGTCGCGCAGCAGGAAGCCCGCGACGCCGCCGCTCTCCGGTTGCCTGCCGGCGGTCATGACGGCCGCGCGTCGCGCGACAGCTTGCGCTCGACGACGCGGGCCCACAGCGTGGCGCCCAGCGTGATGATCTCGTCGTTGAAGTCGTAGCCCGGGTTGTGGACCTCGCAGCCGCCCTCGCCGCCGCCGTTGCCGATGTTGATGAAGGCGCCCGGCACCTTCTCCAGCATGTAGGAGAAGTCCTCCGACGCCATGACGTAGGGCCCCTCGCGGTTCATGTTCTCGTCGCCGACGATCTCGGCGGCGACGTCGGCGATGAACTTCACCGAGTCGCGGTCGTTGACCAGCGGCGGGAAGACGACGCGGACGTCCGGCTCGGCCTTGCCGCCCAGCGTCTGGGCGATGCCCCGGGAGATCGTCTCGATGCGCTCCTTGACCAGCGCCATCGTCTCCTTGCGGAAGGCGCGGATGGTGCCGCGCAGCACCGCCTCCTGCGGGATCACGTTGTAGGCGTCGCCGGCATGCATCTGGGTGACCGAGATCACCGCCGAGTCGAGCGGCGCGACGTTGCGCGACACCACGCTCTGCAGCGCCGAGATGATCTGGGTGGCGATGATCACCGGGTCGATGCCGGTCTCCGGCCGCGCGCCGTGCGCGCCCTTGCCGGTGATCTTGATGTCGAAAAGGCCGCCGCCGGCCATCTGCGGGCCCGAGCGGATGGCGAACTTGCCGACGTCGAGCTTGGGCCGGTTGTGCATGCCGAAGATCTGTTCGCAGGGGAACTTCTCGAACAGCCCGTCCTTGACCATGGCGTCGGCGCCGCCGCGGCCTTCCTCGGCCGGCTGGAAGATGAAGTGGACGGTGCCGTCGAAGTTGCGGGTCGCCGACAGGTACTGCGCCGCGCCCAGCAGCATGGTGGTGTGGCCGTCGTGGCCGCAGGCATGCATGCGGCCCTCGTGCTGGCTGCGATGGTCGAAGGTGTTGTGCTCGTCCATCGGCAGGGCGTCCATGTCGGCGCGCAGGCCGATCGCCACCGGGTTGTTGCCGACCCGGATGGTACCGACCACGCCGGTCTTGCCGATCCCGGTGGTGACCTCGCAGCCCCACTCCTTCAGCTTGTCGGCGACGATGCGCGCGGTCCGCTCTTCCTCGAAGCCGAGCTCGGGGTGGGCATGGATGTCGCGGCGGATCGCGGTCAGCTCGGCGGACTTGGCGGCAATCTTCGGTTCGATCTTCATGGCACTCGTCACTCCGACAGGAAGGCGGTCATTACACGCCGAAACTCCGCGCCGTGCACGTTCGGATATGCATGGCCGCCGTCCGGCAGGACATAGGCGCGCGCGCCGGGAATCAATCGCACCAGTTCCTCGGTGAAATAGAGCGGCGTCACCGTGTCGTCGCGGGCGCAGATCGCGAGCGTCGGCGCCCTCACCCGCTGCAGCTCGGCGCGGCGGTCGTGCGCCACGATGGCGGCAATGCGCGACAGCACGATCTCGGGCACCGGGATGGTCTCGGAAGCCTTCGCCTCGGCGGCCGCGAGGTCGGCGTCGTGGTCGCGCACCCAGGCCGGCGAATTGAGCGCCAGCGCGCTGGCCTTGAGGTAGGCCGCCGGCCCGAGCTCGCGCAGCATCAGCGACCGCATCTCGAACAGCCGGCGGAAGAAGGCGTCGGTCTTCGCCCAGGTGGCGCTCAGCACCAGCCGGTCGATGCGCCCGGGATGCTCGATCGCCAGCACCTGGCCCATCGCGCCGCCGGTCGAGTGGCCGCACCAGTGGACCTTGTCGAAGCCCAGCGCGTCGATCAGCTGCAGCGCGTCGTCGGCCATCTGGGCCACCGAGTAGTCGATGCGCGACAGGGTCGAGCGCGCGGTGCCGCGATGGTCGTGCACGACCACCGTGAAGCGCTGCGCCAGCTCGGCGACGTTGGCGCCCCACCAGCGGCCGTCGCCGCCCAGCCCGGCGACCAGGAACAGCGGCGGGCCGCTGCCGTGGACCTCGTAGTAGAGCTCGGCGCCGTCGCGCAGCCTCGCCTGTGGCATCCCGTTCCCTTCCGTCGCTATAGTGGCTCCCCGGAGGTAAGCGCACGATGAAGCGCCTGTCGATTGTCGCGATGCTGCTGCTGGCGGCGGCGGCCTGCACCAAGGATCAGCAGCCGCTGACCACGTTCATCCCGCGCCCGGCGCCGGACGACCCGACGCCGGCGGGCATCGCCTACCTGTGCGATGGCCGCAAGGAAGTGAGCGTGGTCTATGCCAAGAACCGCGCCTCGGTGACGCTGGACGGCCGCACCTGGCGGCTCGAGTACCAGCCGGGCGACGGCGGCTTCCGCTACGCCGACACCGCCAACGAGTGGGTCGGCCGCGACGACATGGCGTCCCTGCGGCAGCTGGGCACCCAGCACCCGATCGCCTTCAACTGCCGGCCGCTGCGCCGGACGACCTAGCGCCGGACGACCTAGCGGCGAACCACCTAGCCCCAGGCGGCGAAGACACCGGCGATCACCGCGCGGTCCAGCCCGGCGCGGAGGCAGGTCTCCAGCAGCACCCGCGCCTTGAGCGGATGCAGCCGGCCGCCCCAGGTGAGGCCGGCCTTCAACAGCTCGATCTCCGAGGCCGGCCCGCCGTAGGTGTGGCGCAACAGCGGCCCGCCGCCGGCGCGGGCCGCCACCACGACCGGCATCGCCTGCGCCAGCTTGCCGGCCAGCGCCGCGACGCGCTCGGGCACGTGGCCGCCGCCCATCGCGCCGATCACCGCGCCGCGATAGCCCAGCCGGTCCGGGCTGGCGAGGATCGCCTCGACCAGCGCGCCCGGTTCGTCGAGCCCCATCCACAGCAGCGCCACCGGCTGGCGCTCGCCCGAGACCGTGCCCAGCGCGCGGCGCGTCGCGGTCATGGCATCGCGCACCGGCTTGCCGAGCGGCACCACGCGGTCCTCGACCAGCGCCGCCAGCGGCCCGGTCTGCAGCGCGGCGAAGGCGTTGAGCCGGGTCGGGTGCGCCTTGATCGCGTCGGCCGCGGCGTAGACCTCGTCCAGCATCACCGCCAGCACGCCGAGCTCGCGCGCGTGGGCGCGGATCCACGGGTCGCAGGCGACGCGCACGGCGGCCAGCAGGTTGCCCGGCCCGTCGGGCGAGGTCAGCGCCGGGTTGCGCATCGCCGCCGTGACGATCACCGGCACGTCGCGCTCGACCAGCAGGTCGAGCAGGAACGACGTCTCCTCCAGCGTGTCGGTGCCCTGCGTCACCACGAAGCCGTCGGCGGTCGACGCCATGATCTTCGCCGCCAGCGCGTGGATCTGGTCGAAGCCCAGCGAGTGGCTGCCGACCCGCGACACCGTCTCGGCCTCGATCTCGGCCAGTTCGCCCAGCAGCGGCACCGCCTTCACGAGGTCGTCGGCGCCGGCGCCCATCTGCATGACGCCGCTGGCGTCGGGCCGCGTCGCGATGGTGCCGCCCAGCGCGAGGATGTGAATGCGTCTCTTGCCCATCAGCCCAGCCTTAGAGAGGAGAAGAATCGATCGACCGTCTGCGAGCGCATCTGCGCCGCCGGGCCGAGGCAGGCCAGCGACACGGTGCGCGAACCGCGCAGCAGCACCATCTGGCGCAGCACGCGGCCGTCGGCGACCGCGCCGGTCGCGTCGGCCACCGGCACGCCCTGCAGGTCGAGCCAGTCGATGCGGGTCCAGCGCCGCCCGGCCAGGCGCTGCGCGCGGTCGTCGAGCGCGGCCTGCAGCCAGGCCCGCGGCTGGCGCACGTCGACATCGGCCGGCAGCTGCGCGGTCTGCGCCACGAACGCGAGGCCGCCGTGATCGAGGCTGTAGGAATGGACGGTGAAGGCCGTGCCGGCCGGCGACCGGTCGTCGAGCACCTTGTAGGTCGGCTCGCCCGGCATATCGACGATGAAGACTCGGTCGGGGCCGCGCACCGCGTACCAGGTCGAGGCCTGCGCCCGGGCGGTCGCGGGCAGCGCCGCCACCGCGAGGACCACCAGCCCCCGTCGCGACAGGATCATCGGGCGCCGGGTCCGAACTTCGCGTGCGCCTCGGCCTCGCCGTAGTAGCCGCGGGCGATGTCGCGGGCGATCGCCGCCGGCGCGCGCTTCGCCGGGTCGCCGAAGCCGCCGCCGCCCGGCGTCGAGACGCGCACCACGTCGCCGACTTCCATGCGGATGTCCTGATCCTTCGACAGGTGCGGCGGCCGGTAGCGCCGCCCGCCCTGCTCGACCTCGACCGTGTTGGTGCCGCCGTCCCTGCCGCCCAGCACGCCCTGCGGGCCGGTGCGGCCGTGGTCCATCACCATCGAGACGCGGGCCTCGCCGCGCCGCAGCCGGATCGCGTAGTTGATGCCGAAGCCGCCGCGGAACTCGCCGGCGCCGCCCGAGCCCTCGCGCAACGAGAACTCATCGAACAGCACCGGGTAGAACTGCTCCAGCACCTCGACCGGCGGCATCTTGGAGATGCCGATGGTCGAGCAGCCGTTGGAGAGGCCGTCGCCGCCCTGGAAGCCGCCGTAACCGCCGCCGGTGAACAGGTACATGATGTAGTTGCGGTTGCGCTCGGGATCGTAGCCGCCGATGCCGAGGTTGCCCGAAGTGCCGGCCGGCGCCGCGAACAGCAGGTCGGGGATCGCCTTCGTGAGCGCGGCGAACACCGCCTCGGCGATGCGCTGGCTGACCTCGGCGGCGCAGCCCGACACCGGGCGCGGGTAGCGGGCGTAGAGGAACGTGCCCTCGGGATCGACGATGTGCAGCGGCGCGAAGGTGCCGGCGTTGATCGGCACGTCGGGGAAGATGTGCTTCACCGCCAGGTAGATCGCCGAGCGCGTGGTGGCGATCACGCTGTTCATCGGGCCGCGGCAGGGCGGGCTCGAGCCGGTCATGTCGAAGGTCAGGTCGTCGCCCTTCTTCGTCACCGTCATGCGGATCAAGAGCGGCTCGTCGACCACGCCGTCGCTGTCGACCTGGGCCTGGCCCTCGTAGGTGCCGTCCGGGATGGCGGCGATCTTGGCCCGCATCTGGCGCTCGGCGCGGTGGCGCATCTCGGCGATCGCCTGGCGCACGACGGCCGCGCCGTAGCGGTCGATCAGCGCGGTCAGGCGCTGCTCGCCGGTCGCCAGTGCGGCGGCCTGGGCCTTGATGTCGCCGATCCGCTGGTCGGCGATGCGGATGTTGCTCAGGATGATCGACAGGATCTCCTGGTCCATCTCGCCCTTCTTGAAGAACTTGACCGGCGGCAGGCGCAGGCCTTCCTGCTCGACCTCGGTGGCGCTGGCCGAGAAGCCGCCCGGCACCATGCCGCCGAC
>Ga0102832_1000889_pt1 | contig 30749 bp, 28 predicted proteins | sample EBPBio282013_DNA_FD_88942 | JGI IMG/M metagenome (GOLD analysis project Ga0102832, IMG submission 88942) | Wastewater treatment Type I Accumulibacter community from EBPR Bioreactor in Madison, WI, USA - Reactor 2_5/28/2013_ DNA (Illumina Assembly) | ecosystem: Engineered > Bioreactor > EBPR >... | reverse complement strand
CCCGGTGCACGGTCGGGCGGCTGATGAGGGCTGAGGGGCTGCGTGGGATACCACGGGAGAAGACCCGCAGGACCACCCTGGGCGACGGCGCCGAGACCGAGCGGCCCGAGGACCTGGTGAAGCGCGCGTTCATCGCGACCGGACCCAACCAACTGTGGGTGGCCGATCTGACCTATGTCCGGACCCATGCCGGCTGGACCTACGTGGCGTTCGTCCTGGATGTGTTCTCCCGGATGGTCGTCGGCTGGCAGGTGTCCACCAGCCTGCGCACCGACCTGGCCCTGGACGCCCTCGACATGGGCCTGTGGGCCCGCGGCCGGGCCGGCCAGGACGTCACCGGCCTCATCCACCACAGCGACCGAGGAGTGTCAGTATCGAGCGATTCGCTACACCGAACGACTCGCCGAAGCCGACGCTGTCGCCTCGGTCGGTTCCAAGGGCGACAGCTACGACAACGCCATGGCCGAAGCACTGAACTCACTGTTCAAAGCCGAGTGCATCCGCAACCCCGCGATGCGACCGGCAGGCGGCTGGAAGAACGTCGCCGACGTCGAGATCGCGGTCGCCGAATACATCGACTGGTACAACCACCGCCGCCTCCACGGCGAACTCAGGCACCTGCCACCAGCCGAATACGAGGCCACCTACTGGGCAACCCAGCCCGACCGGCACTACCGTAAGAACCCGATCCTCACCGAGGCCGGAACCAACTAAACAAGCCTCCATCAGACCCGGGGCGATTCACGTTAGTGGCCCGCGGTTGATGTCGTGGTGGAAGCAAGACCGGCGTCCTGCCGACCTCCTTGGCGGTCACTCGCCAGCGACCTTTGCCACGCCCATGACAACGACAAGGCCGGCGACACCGGGCGAAATGTGGAATCCGTTGGGGCAGCACAACCGCCTCACAGGAACCTCAAAGACTCCACTGGCTGGATAGAGCCAGACCAGAACACAACCGGTCTTTGAAGGAGAATCGACATGACGACCATCGCGCTCATCGCGGCCAACCTGATCGCCATCACCCTGCTCACCTTCGGCCTGTACTTCCGTCGCCATCGCCGGCGCGACCTGGTGGTCGCCTTCCTGGGCGTGAACGTCGGAGTGATGGCGGTGGCACTGGTGCTCGGCGCCGCCACCTCCACCAGCCTGGGGCTGGGCCTGGGCCTGTTCGGGGTGCTGTCGATCATCCGGCTGCGTTCCACCGAGATCAGCCAGCGGGAGGTGGCCTACTACTTCGCGGCTCTCGCGCTCGGCCTGATCGCCGGTATCGGCACCGACCTGCTGGTCGCCGGTGGGCTGATGGCGATGATCGTCGGCGCGCTGTGGGCCGGGGACCATCCGGCGCTGCTGAGCCGCACCCGCCAGCAGGTGATCACCCTCGATCGGGCGATCACGGACGAGGCCGAACTCCGCAGTGAACTGACCTCGCTGCTCGGCGGCCCGATCGACCAGGTCACCGTGACCCAGCTCGACCTGGTGCGCGACCTCACCGTGGTGGACGTCCGGTACCGCCGGCCGCAGCGTTCGGACGCGACTCTGCCGGGACGCCCAAAGACCCACACCCGGGAGCTTCAGGAAGCGAGCCGATGATGACCACCCTGCCCGTCGACCGCTTCGCACCGATCACCCTGCCCGAGCTGCTGGCCGGGGCCGAACTGCTCACCCGGTTCGACCGCAAGTACCTGCTGGATCGCCAGCAGGCTGAGGCCCTGCTGCAGGAATTCGACCCACATACTCGCGCGCTGACGATCGACGGACGCCGGCGCTTCCGGTACGAGTCGGTCTACTTCGACACCCCCGATCTGCTCAGCTACCGGCAGGCGGCCCACGCCCGTCGCCACCGCTTCAAGGTGCGCACCCGGAGCTATCTCGATTCGGGCCTGGCTTTCCTGGAGGTGAAGGTGCGCGGCGACCGCGAGATCACCGTGAAAGACCGGATCGGCCATGAGTTCGACACCCGCGACCAGCTCACCGACGCCGGCCGTGACCACGTCGAGGACACCCTCGACCGCCGAGGGATGGACGGTTCGGCCGCCCAGCAACTCCGCCCCACCCTGATCACCCGCTACGAACGAACCACCCTGGTTCCGCCGGAACCCGGCGTCCGGGTGACCATCGACACCGGCCTCACCTGGCAGGACGTCTCGCCGGCCTCGACAGAGAAGCCCGGCGATGGCGTGCACTTTCTGCCAAATACCGCCTCCGGCCGGCAGATACGGCAGGCAGAGCGACTATGTGGCAGAAACTGCCCGGATTGCGCTGCAGTTGAGCCGGGAACTCGGACCCACGCCGCCGGCGAGCACGCTCTCGCGCTAGCCGATCTCGTGATCGTCGAGACCAAGTCGGGCGCTCGCCCGTCGGCCGTCGACCGCCTGCTGTGGCGGAGCGGTCAGCGGCCAGCCTCCGTCAGCAAGTACGGCACCGGCCTGGCCGCCCTGCGCGGCGAACTGCCGGCCAACAAATGGGCGCGGATCCTGCGCCACCACTTCCACACCACCGAGGAGCTCCCATGCGCCGCCTGAAGACCGTCCTGGCCGGACTGGCCGCCGTCGCCGTCCTGGCGGGTTGCAGCGTGCTGCCGACGACGGCCGCCACCAGCGACACCACGAACCCCGCGACGACCAGCACCGCCACGAGCGGCGTCACCGCCGCCGAGGTGCTGGCGGCGAACGAGGATGCCACCACCGTGAACGACGACGAATGGTCGCTGGACGACGCCGTCGACATCACCCTGACCGGCTCGACCGCCACCACCGACGCCGACGGGGTGGGCGTGGAGGGCAACACCGTCACCATCACCGCCGCCGGGGTCTATCGGCTCTCCGGCGCGCTGGCCGGTCAGGTAGTGGTGGACGCACCGGAGGACGCCCTGGTCGTCCTGGTGCTGGACGGCGCCGAGATCGCCAGCGACACCACCGCTGCGATCGCCGTGCTGAACGCCGACGACGTCGGCATCTACCTGGTGGACGGCACCAGCAACACCCTCTCCGACACCTCCAGCTACGGCGAGGACTCCGACGTCAACGCCGCCCTGTTCAGCGAGGAGGATCTGACCATCAGCGGCACCGGCTCGCTGACGGTGACCGGCAACGGCAACGACGGCATCACCAGCGAGGACGACCTGGTCATCCTCTCCGGCACCATCGCGGTCACGGCCGTGGACGACGGGCTCCGCGGCAAGGACTCGCTCACCGTCGAGGATGGCACCGTCACGGTCGACGCCGGTGGGGACGGCCTCAAATCCGACAACGAGGACGAGGACACCCGCGGCTACCTGGATCTCTCCGGCGGGACGATCACCGTCACGGCCGGCGACGACGGACTGGACGCCGAGACCGACATCGTGCTGACCGGCAGCGACGTGACCGTCACCACCGGCGCGGTCGACACCGACGAGGCCACCTCGAAGGGCGTGGACGCGGGCGCGGTCTTCATCATCGAGGACGGCTCGCTCACCGTCACCGCCTCGGTGGAAGCGGTCGAGGCCGCCACCGTGGTGATCGCCGGCGGGACGGTCGACCTGACCGCCAGCGACGACGGCATCAATGCCTCGACCGGTACCGGTGAATCCATGCAGGCCGATGCCGGCGCCTCGCTGGAGATCTCCGGCGGCACGGTGACCATCGACGCCGAAGGCGACGGTCTGGACTCCAACGGCACACTGCTGATCTCTGGCGGCACGACAACCGTCCACGGGCCTACTCGCGGCGGGAATGGCGCCATCGACAGCAATGGTGGAATCACCATCACCGGCGGGACGCTGGTGGCCTTCGACACCGGCGACATGTCCGAGGCACCCGGCACCTCCTCGACTCAGGGCTGGCTGATCGCCCCGGTCTCCGGCAGCGCCGGTGACACGGTCACCATCACCGATGTCTCCGGCACCACGGTGGCCCAGGTCACCTCGGCCAAGGCGTTCGGCTCGGTCACCTACTCGTCGGCCGAGATCGCGAATGGCGAGAGCTACCAGGTCGCCGCCTCCGCCGGCTCCACCACCGTCACCGCCGGCGAAGGCGGAATGGGCGGAGGCCCCGGCGGAGGCGGCCCGGGCGGAAACCGCTGACGGCATGGCAACCACGGCACCTCTCTTGGCTTCCGACCCTGGACGCGGGAGGATCGAATCATGATGATCAACGAGCCCCTGGCAGAGCCGATTCTGCTCACGGTGGCGGATGAGCCGACCGTGGTCATCCGCCACCACGGCGTCACGGTGGCCGATCTGCCGAACCTCTTCGACGCGGGCTTCACGGCTCTCGCCGCCAGCGGTGCCGCCCTCAGCGGGCCGCCCTTCGCCATCTATCGCGGCGACCCGGCCGCCGTCTTCGACATGGAGATCGGCTTCCCGGTGTCCGCGCCGCTTCCCGCCCCGGTCGAGGGCTCGGTGACCGTCGAGCCGGACACGCTGCCGTCCGGGCCGGCGCTCGCGCTGAGTCACATCGGGTCCTACGACACCCTCGGCGAGAGCTGGGGCCGGCTGGCCGCCGAGGCGGCCGCGCGCGGTTTCACCCCGACGCTCTTCTTCGAGGTGTACGTCAGCGACCCGACCCCAGAAACCGACCCGGCAACGCTGCGTACCGACCTGTTCCTCGTGGGGACGCCGGCCTGACGCACGGACCACAGGGCGAGGCTGAACGGACCGCCCGCCGGATCACCCCACCTGCGGACGACCGCGATCGGGCGGACGACCTGTTCCCCGGTTGACGGCTCACGCACACTGGAGACATGGCTCCGGGCGGAGCGGGACACCGCCGATCCCAGGCCGGCCTCCTGGCGGGTCTGGTGGTGCTGCTCGCCGGCTGCGGCCTCACCTCCCCGACCCCACCCGGGCAACCGGCCACCCCGCCCACGCCGGCGAGCCCATCCGGCCGCCCGGCACCGGTCGACCCCGGCACTCCCGGGCGCTGCGGCGCGGTGCCGACCCGGGCAGACCGGGAACTGCGGGGCATGTGGCTCGCCACGGTCAGCAACCTCGACTTCCCCAGCCGCGGCGGTCTCTCCCGGGAGCAGGTCATGGCCGAGTACCGTGGCTGGCTCGATCTGGCCGAGCAGTTCCACCACAACGCGATCTTCGTCCAGGTCCGGCCGACCGGCGACGCCTTCTGGCCCTCCGCCTACGCTCCCTGGTCGCAGTGGCTGACCGGACGGCTGGACGGCGCCGATCCGGGCTGGGATCCACTGGCGGAGATGATCGCCGAGACCCATGCCCGCGGCCTGGAGTTCCACGCCTGGTTCAACCCGTTCCGGGGAGCGCAGCGGGCGGAGGTGGGCGGCCCGGGCGCCGACTGGGAGAAACTCCCGCCGAACCACCCACTGCGCGACCACCGCGACTGGGCGGTGATCTACCCGAAGGCCGACGAGAAGCTGAGCGCGTTCTACTTCGACCCCGGGATCCCGGACGCCCGCCGCTTCGTCCAGGACGCGATCCTGGAGGCGGTGGCCAACTACGACCTGGACGCCGTCCACTTCGACGACTTCTTCTACCCCTATCCGGTTGACGACGAGGACCTCGACGACTCCGCCAGCTTCGCCGCCTACGGCGAGGGCCGGAAGGCCGACTGGCGGCGGGCCAATGTCGACACCTTCGTGCGGGAGATGGACGAGCGGATCAAGCAGGTCAAGCCGTGGGTGAAGTTCGGGATCAGCCCCTTCGGGATCTGGAAGAACGCGAAGTCGGCCGGTGGCGCCGGCACCCACGGCCTGGAGGCCTACCGCGCGATCTACGCCGACACCCGGAAGTGGGTGCGCGAGGGCTGGGTCGACTACATCGTCCCGCAGCTGTACTGGCACATCGGCTACGACCGGGCCGACTACGCGGCGCTGCTGCCCTGGTGGGCGGACCAAGCGAAGGACGCCGGCGTCCAGCTCTACATCGGTCAAGCCGACTACCGGGTGGGGACCGGCGGCGCCTGGGATTCCCCCAGCGAGCTGTCGAAGCAGCTGGCGCTCGCTCGCGAGCACGAGGTCTCCGGCTTCGTCCACTTCCGGGCCACCAGCCTGCGAGCCGATACCCTCGGCGCCCAGACCCGCTACCGGGAGAGGTTCTACTCCGCCCCGGCGCTGGTGCCCACCATGGAACAGCTTCCGGCCGCGCCGCCGCCGGCCCCGCAGGACCTCACCGTCACCCCAGCCGGCGATCGAGTCGAACTCCATTGGCAGGGCAGCCCCGGGGCCGCGCACTACGCGGTCTACCGCATCGACGGTGATCGGGCGAACCTGATCGGGCAGGTCGCCTCGACATCCTTCAGCGGCGAGCCCGGCAGCTACTGCGTCAGCGCACTCGACAGATCCTGGAACGAGGGCCCCGCCAGTTCGCCGGCAGGGTGACCGTCGGGACGACCGGGCCGGCTGAACGGCTGGTACTCTGCCAGCGCCTCCGGGAGAAGGAGCCGGCAATGATCGTCGAGCTGTGGCCGATCGCCTGCGCCGTACTGGCGGTCTACTGGGTTGCCGTCGCCGTGCTCATCATCTCCGAGAACCGCGATCCGACAGCCGCCCTCGCCTGGCTCCTGGTCCTGATCGCGCTGCCCGGCGTCGGGCTGGTGCTCTACTTCTTCTTCGGACGCAACTGGCCGGCGATCGCGCGCCGGTCGAAGAAGCGGCAGCACACCCGAGCCGTCGCGCGGCGCTTCATGCAGCCCTACTACGCGCACTATGACGCCATCCACCCCAAGCTGGAGGGGCAGCACCCCGAGAGCTGGATCCGGCACGACTCCCACCTGATCACGCGACTCGCGGAGGCCCCGCCGATGACGGTGCGCACCTGCGACATCCACCCGGAGGGACAGCCGTACTTCGACGTGCTGATCGCCGACCTGGCGGCCGCGGAGCGGTTCATCCACATGAGCTACTACATCTGGAAGGACGACGTCCTCACCGAGCGGATCACCGACGTCCTGGTCGAACGCCTGCGGGCCGGCGTCGAGGTCCGGGTGCTCAACGACTGGTTCGGTGCGGCGCCGTTCAGCCGCCGCACCATGAAGCGGCTGCGCGAGGCCGGCGCCATCGTCCGGTTCGACGTGACCGGGATCGCCAAGCTGAACTACCGCAACCATCGCAAGATCACCGTCGTGGATGCCGAGATCGGGCACACCGGCGGCTTCAACGTCGCCCAGGAGTACATCGACGGTGGCAGCCGGTTCCCGGCCTGGCGCGATACGGGGCTGCGGCTGACCGGTCCCGGTGTCGCCGAACTGGAGAAGCTGTTCGACGTCCGCTGGCTGGAGGTGGACGGCGAGGATCTCTTCCAGGAGCGCTACTACCCCGACCCGTCGCTGCCGCCCGGTGACATCGTCGTCCAGACCGTCCACCACGGCTTCGACGATCCCTGGCTCGCCGCCACCCGCGCCCATCAGGTGGCCATCAGCGGCGCGCGCGACCGCGTGCTCATCCAGACCCCCTACTTCGTCCCCGACCCACCGACGCTGCAGGCCATCACCAATGCCGCTGCCGCCGGGGTGCGGGTGGAACTGATGCTGACGGGCATGCTCGACAAGAACATCCCCTGGTACGCCGCGGAGACCTATTTCGAGCAGTTGCTGGAGGCCGGCGTGCACATCTATCGCTGGGAGAAGGGCTTCTTCCACGCCAAGTCGTTGACCGTGGACGGCAAGGCCACCAGCATCGGCACCCTCAACCTCGACGTCCGTAGCCTGCGGCTCCACAAGGAGCTCATGGTCTGGATCTACGACGACGCCGCAGCCCGCCGCTCCGAGGAGATCTTCGCCGCCGACCTGCAGGACTGCGTGGCGCTGACCCTCGACGACATCCACCAGTGGAGCTGGCTCCGCCGCTTCCGCAATTCCGCCGCCCGGCTGTTCTCCAACCTGCTCTGATCGCGATCGGTCACCCGAGCGACGAGGACGCCGCGAAACCCGGCCATCGACCAACGTCGCGAAGATCGACCCGAGCCGGAATTAGCATCGCTAGAGTTGCTTGCTTAGCAGCCCTAGCGATGCTAAGCTCCTGGAAACGCAAGATCCCACGAGATTGCACGAGGTGAAGGAGGAGCCAGCCATGCGAACAGCGCGAGCAGCAATGCGCGGTGTCGTCCGATTCCTCACCGCCGGCCTGCGTACCCCTGGCCAGCCGGAATCGGAGATGACGATTCTGGCGGTTCTCGGGCCCGGCGGACGCCGGCCCTGACGCGGGTCTGCGCGACCGGGTAGTCTGCGGGTGTGCTGACGACGTCGCAGGCCGCTGAGTTGGTCGGGTTGCCCGCTGACCAGTTTCGTTCGGCGATGTCCAAAGAGCGCAAGAACGGCAAGGAGTTCCACGCCCCCAAGGAGCACTGGCCCGACAAGCGCACCCCGATGTGGGACGAGGACAAGGTCCACGCGTGGGGAAAGGCCCGCAAGAAGCGCAAGAAGCGCAAGGGCGCCGCGGCTGAGCCGACGCTGCCGAACGACCCCTTGCCCACCGGACCGGATGAGTCCGCGAACAAGGCGTGAAGGCGACCCCCGGGCCGCTACGGCATCGGCGTAGCCGAACGCCGACGAGCGAGACCGGCGCCACGGCGGTGGCAATCCATACCTGAGCGTCGCCACTCTCCACGATCGGTCGATCTGCTGCCTCATCGGTTCTGGACGCTGCTTCTGGTGGGGCCGGCGCCAGGACCGTAGGGTGCCGGTCATGGAGACGCGTCTGCGATCGGGATGGGCGATCCCGCGGCAGGTCCTGCTGCTTGGCGCGGCGGTGGGCCTGGTACTGATCGCAGCATTCGTCGCGGTGTTGTGGTGGGCCGGCGCCGCCGCCGCGGTCGCGCTGGGGATGGGCTTCCTCGCCGGAACCCGCCCGGCCACCCCGCTCAACCCGCGCCACGCGATAGCGCTGGCGCTCCCGGCCGCGCTGGCTGGCGCGGTAGGGGTCGGCTTGCGCGGTCAGCCGTTCGCGGCGGCGTGTTTCGTGGCGTTGTGCTGTGTCATGACGGCACCCGCCGAGATCCGGCAGGCTGGATTGCTCGCCGGGATGCCGACGGCTGCCGCGGTGCTGGTCTCCGTACCCGGAAGCTACGATCCGGCGCTCACTGCGATCTGGATGATCGCCGGAAGCGCGCTGCTGGTAGCGATCTTCGTGGTGGCCAAGCTCCCCCGGTCGGCGGCGAGCGGCACGCCGCCGAAACGAGCATGGCGGCACGCCGCGGTGATGGCCGTCTCGGTCGGAATCGTGGTCTATCTCGTGCAGTTCCACGGCCTGTCGCACGGCTACTGGGTGGCGGTGACCCTGACGGTGGTGCTGCAGCCGCGCCACGACCTCACTCGGACGAAGGCCCGTCAGCGCATCCTCGGCACGGTGGGCGGCGTCGTGCTCGCCCTGCTGCTGGTGGAGGTGCTGCCGCCGTGGGGGATCACGCTCGCGCTCGCGGCCGGCCTGGTGCTGATGAGTTGCTACGCGATGCTGAACGACTACGTCCGCCAGGTGGTGTTCCTCACCTCCTCGATCGTCCTGCTGGCGCCCGCCGGCGGAGCCGGCCTGATCGCCGCCGAACGCGCGGTCGCCACCGTGATCGGCACGCTGCTGGCGGGTGCGCTCGCGGTTCTGCTGGAACGCACCGATCCCGGCGAGCAGCCGGCCCCCGTCCGGGGAGACAGCGATCAACACCCAGGCGGCTAACGCGAGGTGAGCCGGCCGGGATCCGGGAGCATGCCTCCGCTCGCGGCCGGCGCACGAGCCCACTTCGTCGAGGACCCGTTCCCCGTCCGGCGCGTCGGCTACCCGCTGTCGGCGCCGCGGGATCGGTTGAGCGACCAGATCGTGCCCGCCAGGACGGTGGCGAAGGAGGTCCACGCCGCGTATGGCGCCAACGACCACCCGTAGCGGGCTCGCACCCCGCCCGCCCGCTTGGCCAGCCGGGACGAACTCGCGGCGAGCGCTGCGGCGCCGGCGGTCGCGGCCCCGAGATGGCGGGAACGGAAGAACAGCCAACTCCACAGCCCGTTGAGCGTCAGGTTCACGGCCAGCCTCCGGCGGTACTCTGCCGCCGCCGCGTCGTCACCGCGACGCTCCAACTCGTTCAGCACCAGCGTCGACGTCACCGCGATCCCGGCGTAGAGCGTCGTCCACACCACCGGGAAGGCGGCCGAGGGCGGCTGCCAGGAGGGCTTCTTCAGACCGGCGTACCACTGGCCGTCGGGATCGGTCGCCACCGATCCGGCCACCGCGGCGGCGGCCACCAGCCCGGTTGCGACCGCCGCGTTCCGCAGTCCTCGCCCGGCTGGCTCCGCCGGGCCGCCCTTGTCATGCATTCTGGACATGGCCCTCCCTCATCGGCTTTCGTCCAGCCTGCCAGGCCGCTCAAGGTGTGCGTAGGGCGATCACGGACACAGCGCAGTCGAGCGAGCCGGCGGCTGGTGGGTTCCACGTCAAGAAAACCATCGGGCCGGCCGGAATCGGCGTTCTCAGGCGAAGGCGTAGGGCCCGAACCGTCCCCAGGCGACGACCGCTGCCAGGAGGAGCAGCACGACGTTCACCACGATCGTCCGCGCTTCTCCGCGTCGCAGGTGCGTGACGATCGCGCCGATCATGATCAGCAGCAGACCGACGGCGGCCAGCGGCGTCAGGATCGGTGCGATCCCGGTCACCCAGGCAGGATCAATCCCAACGCCCCCAGCACCTCCAGCGCACCGATGGTCTTGACCATGGGCGCGCTGAAGTCGTTCACCCAGCCCATCGAGGCGGCGAGCTTCTCCCGGGGCTGAGAGAGCTTCATCGCTCCCGCGCCCAGGAAGGCAAGCGCGAGCAGGCCGGCGACAATCCACAGGAAGACGTTCACAGCACTCCTAACAGTTCAATCTTGAACTTAATCATAGGCGAGCATTACTTCAATCTTCAAGTAAAGATCGAGGTGCGGCCAGCTCGGACCCCGACTACCCTTGAGCAATGGACTCCGAGCCTCCCTGGCTGGACGACGAGGAGCAACAGGTCTGGCTCCAGTTGTCGCTGTTGCTGACCCGGCTACCTACCGCTCTGGAACGCCAACTGCAGCGGGATGCCGGCCTGAGCCTGTACGAGTACCTACTGCTCTCCGGGTTGTCGATGACGCCGACGCGACGGCTGCGGCTGCGCGATCTGGCGGAGTTCACCGGAACCTCGCTCTCCCGGCTTTCGAACGTCATCCGCAAGCTCGAGGGCCACGGCTGGGTGATCCGGGAGCCCGACCCACAGGACGGCCGCTCCACCTTCGCCGTCCTCACCGAGGCGGGGTACGCCAAGGTCGTGGCTTCCGCGCCCGGTCACGTCCGAGAGGTCCGCAAGCTGGTCTTCGACCCGCTCTCGACCGCCCAGTTGCGGCGCTTCGGCAGCACGATCCGTCGCGTCCTGGACGTGATCGACCCCCATGGCTGCGACCCCGAAGCCCTCCTCCGCGCGGAAGACATAGAGCAGGTCTCGAGCCGCTAGCCCGCCTCGGCGATGCAGTAGCAGGAGGGGCCGACACCTTCCCCCCCCCTGAGCGTCGGCGACCAGGCTCAGCCCCGTCCATCCACCAACGCCAGCACGGCATCGCCGTAGGTCTCCAGCTTCTTGGCGCCGACGCCGCTGATCGCGAAGAGCTCGTCAGGGGTGGCCGGGCGATGCTGGGCGATCGCGGCCAGGGTGGTGTCCGGGAAGACCACGTACGCCGGGACGGACGCCGCCTTGGCGGTCTCGGCACGCCAGGCGCGCAGCCGCTCGAAGAGCTCGCGATCCTCCGCGCTCAGCTCGCCCGCAGCGGCGGAACCCTTGCCGGACGCTGTCGGCTTGCGGCCCGAGCCGGCGCGCACCACGGCGTCCTCTCGCAGCGGGACTGTCCGCTCGCCGCGCAGCACCGGCCAGGATGCCTCGGTGACCTGCAGGGTGTGGTGGCCGTCGGAGGAGACCGCGAGCAGCCCCGCCGCCAGCAGCTGACGAACGACCGCCCGCCACTGCAGATCGGTAAGTTCGGCGCCGATCCCGAAGGTGCTCAACTCGTCGTGATGCCACTGCTCGACCCGGGCGGTGCGCCGGCCGTGCAGGATGTCGATCAGCTGCCCCGCGCCGAACTGCTGGTTGCGTTCCCGCTTGAGCCGCACCATGGTCGAGAGCAGCTTCTGGGCGGCGACAGTCCCGTCCCAGGGGACCGGTGGGTCGAGGCAGGTGTCGCAGTTGCCGCAGGGATCGCTGGCCTCGCCGAAGTAGTCGAGCATCAGCTGCCGCCGGCAGCGCAGCGTCTCGCAGAGCCCGAGCATGGCGTCCAGGTGCTGGCCGAGCTGCCGCTTGTGGGCGGCATTCCCCTCCGAGCCCTCGATCAGCTGCCGCTGCTGCACGACGTCCGCCAGCCCGTAGGCCATCCAGGCGGTGGCCGGGAGGCCGTCCCGTCCGGCCCGGCCGGTCTCCTGGTAGTAGCCCTCGATGCTGCGCGGTAGGTCGAGGTGGGCGACGAACCGGACGTCCGGCTTGTCGATGCCCATGCCGAAGGCGATGGTCGCCACCATCACGACGCCGTCCTCGCGGAGGAACCGCGACTGGTTGGCGGAGCGGACCGGGGCCGGCAGCCCGGCGTGGTACGGCAGCGCGTCGATTCCCTCCTTGACCAGCGCTTCCGCGGTGTTCTCGACCGACTTGCGGGTCAGGCAGTAGACGATGCCGGCATCGCCGTCGTGCTCGGCCCGGATCAGCGACACCAACTGCTTGAGCGGTTGCTGCTTGGGCTCGATCCGGTAGCGGATGTTGGGACGATCGAAGCTGGCGACGAAGGTGCGGGCGCCCTGCAGGCCGAGCCGGTCGGCGATCTCGCGTCGGGTGGCCGGCGTCGCGGTGGCGGTCAGCGCGACCCGTGGAACCTGCGGCCAGCGTTCGCCCAGCACGGAGAGCTTCAGGTACTCCGGACGGAAGTCGTGGCCCCACTGCGAGACGCAGTGCGCCTCGTCGATGGCGAACACCGACAAGGTGAGCCGGTCGAGGAACTCCTGCGTCCGGGGCAGATCCAGCCGCTCGGGAGCCAGGTAGAGCAGGTCGAGTTCGCCGGCGATCGCCAACTGCTCGGTGACCCGCTGCTCGTCCAGCCCCTGGCTGGAGTTCAGGAAACCGGCCCGCACCCCGAGGTTCTCCAGCGCTGTCACCTGATCGTGCATCAGCGCGATCAGGGGGGAGATCACCACCCCGACCCCCGGCCGCACCAGCGCCGGAAGCTGGTAGCACAGCGACTTGCCCCCGCCGGTGGGCATCAGCACGACCGCGTCGCCGCCGGCCACGACGTGGTCGATCACCTCGCCCTGGTCGCCCCGGAAGCTGTCGTAGCCGAAGGTCGTCCGCAACAGATCGAGCGGGGAGACGAGCGGAGCTTGGGGCACGGTCGCACCCTATCCGAGCCCTCCGACACCGGATCCACAGCGGGCGCTCAGCGCTGCCGTAGCCGACCCTCAAGCAGCGTGGCTGTACTGGAGCCCGTCCCCAGAACCAAGGAGCAGAGATCCAGTGACGATCCGACACCGAGCCGCCGCCCTGGCGACCGTCGCACTGTTGGTGGGCGGCATGACAGCCGGGTGCGCCGCCACCTCCGGCAACGCCGGCGACGCGCCGCAGACGGCGCAGACCGGAGCACCGCCAGACCGGGGCGGCAGCGACACCAGCGCGCTGGTCGCCGCGCTGGCAAGCACCTTCAGCCTCGACGAGGCGACCGTCCAGGCCGCCGTCGACGATGCCATGTCCTCGCTGGGCGGCCGGGGTGGCGGTAGGCCCGCGGGCCAGTCCGGGGACGGCCCCGACGATTCGGGCAACCCGCCCTCCGCGTCGCCCGGCGACTCCGGCAACCCGCCCTCCCCGCCAGCCGGCGGACAGGGCATGGGGGGTGGCGGTCAGTTGGCCGAGCGGCTCGCCGCGTCCATCGCCACGGCGCTGGATCTCGACGAGGCCGAGGTGCTCACCGTCGTCCAGGCCAACCTCCCGCAGCGGGGCGGTTCCGGCGGCGACCAGAACGCGCCGAACCCGCAACCGACCCCGACGAGTTGACGCCGCGGCCCACCACGATCCACCACGAATCCGGGGGCCGGAACTCCGCGATCGCTCACGGCGGGGCCGGCAGGGTGGGTCTGTGCCGTCCACCTGTCGGGAGCCAGCGGCCCAGCGTGTAGCGTCAGGCTCGTGAGTCCTCCCGGTGACCGGCCATCCCAGGATCCCTCACTCGTCTCCGTGATCGACCGCACCGGCTCCGCTCCCGCCGCGCGCACCTTGATCGACATCCTGCGCGCCACCGCGGCACGCCACCCCTCCTCGTCCGCCATCGAAGACTCCACCGGCACGCTCAGCTACGCCGAACTGCTGGATGCGGTGCAGGCCGGTGGTGTCGAGTTGGCTCGGGCCGGGGTGCGCCGGGGCGACCGGGTGGGCGTCCGGCTGCCCTCGGGATCGCGTGGGCTCTACCTGGCCATCCTGTCGGTCCTGGCCGCCGGGGCGGCCTACGTCCCGGTGGATGCCGACGATCCGCCCGAGCGGGCCGAGCTGGTGTTCGGCGAGGCGGGCGTGGCGGGCGTCCTGACCGAGCAGGGCTACCGACCGGGCGCGGGAGACGGTCGCGAACCGGGCGAACCCGAGGACCCGGCGCTCGGCGACGACGCCTGGATCATCTTCACCTCCGGCTCCACCGGCGTGCCCAAGGGCGTGGCGGTCAGCCACCGTTCGGCCGCGGCCTTCGTGGACGCCGAGGCCCGGCTGTTCCTGCACGAGGCCCCGCTCGGCCCCGGCGACCGCGTGCTGGCCGGGCTGTCGGTGGCCTTCGACGCCTCCTGCGAGGAGATGTGGCTGGCCTGGCGCCATGGCGCCTGCCTGGTGCCCGCGCCACGTTCCACCGTCCGCAGCGGCGCCGACCTGGGCGGCTGGCTGGTGCGGCACCGCATCACCGTGGTCTCCACCGTGCCGACGCTGGCCGCGCTGTGGCCGGTGGAGGCGCTGGAACAGGTACGGCTGCTGATCTTCGGCGGCGAGGCCTGTCCGCTGGAACTGGCCGCCCGGCTGACCGGCGAGGGGCGCGAGGTCTGGAACACCTACGGCCCCACCGAGGCCACCGTCGTCGCCACCGCGCACCTGCTGGACGGCGTCTCCCCGGTGCTGATCGGCACCCCACTCGACGGCTGGGCGATCGCCGTGGTGGATCCCGAAGGCGACCCCGTCCCGCCCGGCACCACCGGCGAACTGGTGATCGGCGGGGTGGGCCTGGCCCGCTACCTGGATGCCACCAAGGACGCCGAGAAGTACGCGCCGCTGCCCTCGCTGGGCTGGGGACGGGCCTACCGCTCGGGCGATCTGGTCGCCCTGGAACCGGACGGCCTGGCCTTCCACGGCCGGGCGGACGACCAGGTGAAGGTCGGCGGACGCCGGATCGAACTCGGCGAGGTCGAGGCGGCGCTGGCCGAGCTTCCGGGCGTGGACGCCGCCGCGGTGGCCGTCCGCCGCACCGAGGCCGGGACGCCGGTGCTGGTCGGCTACCTGGTCACCGCCCACCCGCTCGACCGGCAACGGGCCCGCGCCCGGCTGGCCGAGCGGCTGCCCGCCCCGCTGATCCCGCTGCTCGCCCAGGTGGACGAACTGCCCACCCGCACCTCGGGCAAGGTCGACCGGGACGCGCTGCCCTGGCCGCTGCCCGAGGTGACCGAGGCGATCACCGAGTCGCTCACGCTGTTCAACCCCGACGAGGCCTGGCTGGCCAAGGAATGGGTCGCCGTGCTCGGCACCCCGGTGCTCGACCGGCAGACCGACTTCTTCGAGCTCGGTGGCGGCTCGCTGACCGCTGCCCAGCTGGTCTCGCGGATCCGGGAACGGGCGCCGGAGTTCAGCGTCGCCGACGTCTACGACCACCCGCGCCTGGCCGCGATGGCCACCGCTGTCGCCGAGACCGCCGTCGACACCCCGTGGCGGGAGTCGTTCAGCAAGGCCGGCGCCACCCCGCTGGTCACCCGCTGGGCGCAGACCCTGCTCAGCGTCCCGCTGTTCATCTTCTCCGGCGCCCGCTGGCTGATGTACCTGCTCACCGCCAGTTGGCTGCTGCGCACCACCGCCGGCTTCGGGTTCCTGCCCGACGTGAACGGCTGGCTGGTGCTGATCGGCCTGCTGGCCTTCGTCGTCCCGTTCGGGCGGATGCTGATCGCCGCCGGCTGCGCCCGGCTGCTGCTGCGCGGGCTGCGTCCCGGCGACTACAAGCGCGGCGGCCGCACCCACCTGCGGCTCTGGCTGACCGAACAGATCTCACACCAGATCGACCCGGTGGGGCTGGCCGGCTCGCCCTGGGTGAGCTGGTACGCCCGCCTGCTCGGCGCCCGGATCGGACGAGACGTCGACCTGCACACCCTGCCGCCGGTGACCGGCCTGCTGCGGATCGGGGAGGGAGCGGCGATCGAACCCGAGGTCGACCTCTCCGGCTACTGGATCGACGGCGAGACGGTGCGGATCGGCAGCATCCGGATCGGCGCCCACGCCTCCGTGGGCGCCCGCAGCACCCTCGCCCCCGGAACCCGGATCGAGCCGGACGCCGAGGTCGCACCCGGCTCGGCGGTCTTCGGACGGGTCCGCGCCGGCCAGCTGTGGGCGGGCTCCCCGGCGACGCGGGCCGGTGAGCCCAGCGCCGACTGGCCCGACGCCCGCCCACCGGCCGGGCGCGCCTGGCTGGCGGCGTACGGGGTGTCCGCCGCGGCGCTCGGCCTGCTCCCGGTGCTCGCCTTCTCACTCGGCGCGCTGGTGGTCGTCCAGGCCATGCGCGGCGCCCCGGACGTGGCGAGCGCCGGCTGGCGGGCACTGCCCTGGCTGCCGCTCGGCGTGCTGGTCGCCGGCCTGGCGCTGGCCGGCGCGATCCTGCTGCTGGTACGGCTGCTCGCGCTCGGCCTCGCCCCCGGCACCTACCCGGTGCGCAGCCGGGTCGGCTGGCAGGCCTGGACCACCGAACGGCTGCTCGATGGCGCCCGCACCCAGCTGTTCCCGCTCTACGCCAGTCTGGCGACCCCGGTCTGGCTGCGGCTGCTGGGGGCGAAGGTGGGGAAGCAGGTGGAGGCGTCCACCGTCGTCCTGCTGCCCAGCCTGACCACCATCGAGGACGGCGCCTTCCTGGCCGACGACACCATGGTGGCCTCCTACGACCTGCGCGGCGGCTGGCTGCGGCTCGGCCGGGTGACGATCGGACGCCGGGCCTTCCTGGGCAACTCCGGCACCGCCGGCGCCGGGCACGTCGTACCCCGCGACGGCCTGGTGGCGGTGCTCTCGGTGGCCCCGACCAAGGCCAAGCCCGGCTCGTCCTGGCTGGGCTCGCCGCCGGTGCGGCTACGGCGGATCGTGGTCGGCGGAGCGGACGAGCGCACCTACCACCCGACCCGCGGGCTGATCTGGGCCCGCGGCGCCTGGGAGGCCTGCCGGCTGCTGGCGACCGTCGCCACCTGCGCGATCGGCCTGGGCGTGCTGCTCACCCTGGCCTGGCTCTTCGAACAGTTCGGCCCGCTCTGGGCGCTGGTGCTCTCCGGGGTGGTGATGCTGGCCGCCGGCGTGGTCGCCGCCCTGTTCACCACCGCGGTGAAGTGGCTGGTGGTGGGTCCGATCCGGGCCGGCGAGCAGCCGCTGTGGTCGAGCTTCGTCTGGCGGACCGAGGTCGCCGACACCTTCACCGAGATGGTGGCCGGGCCGTGGTTCGCCAACCCGAGCACCGGGACGCCCGCGCTGGCGCTGTGGCTGCGCAGCCTGGGCGCGAAGGTCGGGCGCGGGGTGTGGTGCGAGACCTACTGGCTTCCCGAGCCCGACCTGGTCACCCTGGGCGACGGTGCCACCGTGAACCGCGGCTGCGTGGTGCAGACCCATCTGTTCCACGACAGGATCATGAGCATGGACGCGGTCGAGATCCAGCGCGGCGGCACCCTCGGCCCGCACAGCATCGTCCTGCCCGGCGCTACCGTGGGGGCGCACGCCACGATCGGGCCGGCGTCCCTGGTGATGCGCGGGGAGTCCGTGCCGCGCGGTTCGCGGTGGAGCGGCAACCCGATCGGTCCGTGGCGTGCGGTCCAGGTCCGCGCCTACCAGGAAGCTGCTTCGTGAGTCGAAAAGCACCCAACGGTTCCCCGGCCGGCGGCACGGTGGCGGTCGCCGACCCCTATGCGCCGCAGAGCGGCGATCCCGGCTATCGGGTGCGCGAGTACCGGCTGAGCCTGCGCTACAAGGTCGCCACCAACCGGCTGGACGGCGAGGCGACGATTCTCGCCAAGGCGCTCACGCCGCTGCGAAGCGTCCAGCTCGACCTGGTCGGGCTCACCGCCTCCCGGGTGAAGGTGGACGGCGCCCATCCGGCCCGCTACCAGCAGGACCAGCGGCGGCTCACCATCCGGCTTCCCCGGGAGGTGGAGGCCGGCCAGCGGTTCGAGGTGCAGGTGCGCTACGGCGGCTCGCCGCAGCCCCGCAACTCCCGCTGGGGACGGGTGGGCTGGGAGGAGTTGGACGACGGCGTGCTGGTGGCGTCCCAGCCGGTCGGCGCGCCGACCTGGTTCCCGTGCAACGACCGGGTCGCCGACAAGGCGCGATACCGGATCGAGCTGACCACTGAAGAGGCGTACACCGTGATCGCGCCGGGCACCCTGAAGGGGCGGACCTCCGGCTCGGGGCGGACCACCTGGACCTATGTCGAGGAGATACCCACGGCCACCTACCTGGTCAGCGTGCACATCGGGCGCTACCGCAGCGACCCCCTCGCGAAGCCGGCGGTGGGCGCCCTGCACTACCCCGCCGAGTTGCGCTCCGCGGCGCGCGCCACCGCGCCGAAGCTGCCGGCGATGGTCGACCTCTTCCAGCGCTGCTTCGGGCCGTATCCGCTCGACCGCTACGACATGGTGGTGACCCCGGATCGGCTGGAGATTCCGCTGGAGGCGCAGGGGATGGCCACCTTCGGCGCCAACCACCTCGACGGCAGTTGGGAATCGGACCGCCTGATCGCCCACGAACTCGCCCACCAGTGGTTCGGCAACAGCGTGGGATTGAGCCGGTGGCGCGACATCTGGCTGAACGAGGGTTTCGCCTGCTACGCCGAGTGGTTGTGGTCGCAGGCCTCCGGCGGGCTGAGCACCCACCAGCAGGCCAAACAGCACTGGACGAGGATCGCTGCCCTGCCGCAGGATCTGGTGCTCTCCGACCCGGGGCCCGACCTGATGTTCGACGACCGGGTCTACAAGCGCGGCGCGCTCACCCTGCACGCCCTGCGCCGGGTGACCGGCGACGAGACCTTCTTCAAGACCCTGCGTACCTGGACCGCCGAACACGCCCACACCACCGCCACGACCGGCGACTTCATCGCCCTGGCCGAACGGGTGGCCGGCTGGCGGCTGGGCGGGCTCTTCACCGCCTGGCTCGACCAGCCCGAACTCCCCAGGCTCCCCCGCCGCAGCGAGGGTTAGCCAGACCAGGCCACGCTGATCAGGTACGGCTCCGGTACCTCGACATCCCGCAGTTCGTAGCGGACGGGGCTGTCCACCCAGGCGGCGGAACCGCGGATGAGCACGTCGGCCGGATCCACCCGGAGCCCGCGTCCGTCCGCCTTGAGGACGGCCTCGACCTGCGTCCACCGCCGCGGCGCGCGGCTGGGGGCAACCCGGAGCAGCCTCCCGAGATCGTCCCAGCGCGGGCCGGGCGCAGCGTCCACCACGTCGATGCCGAGTCGTGCCACGCTGCCGACCGCCGCGACCACCAGGCCGGGGGCGTAGGCGACCGAGGCGTTCGCAGCCGCCCCCCGCACGGCGACCGGGCCGTGCGGGCCGCCGCAGCGCGGGCACGGTCCGGTGTCGGCGGTCGCGGTGCCGAACCGCTGGCCGAGCAGTCTGAGGAGTAGCGCCCGTCCGGTCAGGAAGGCCTGCCGTCGCGGGCCGCCGAGCAGCGCGACGCGCTGGTGATCGACCGTCCCCAGCGCCACCTCATCCGGGGCGGAGCCCGGAGCCGCCCACCCGATCAGGATCCGGTCGTGCGCCGTCGCCTGGCCGAACCAGGACTGGCCCGCGGCGTCCGGCATGGGTGGCTCCCTTCGGCCCGTCGAGCCTAACCGGCCGGACGGGCCGCGGGCGCCACTCGCGGATCTTCCTGGTCAGCCTGCCGACCAGGATCGCCGTGGCATGGCCGGCGCGCGTGCCCGTGCCCCCGGGCTGCTCAGGTGCGGCGACCGCCGTCAGTCGGGGGCGTTCACCAGGAAGCCGGCGGCCCGGGTGACGTACTCGCGGAACTCGGCCAGTTCGGGGGCCGGCAGCCCGAGGGAGTCCAGCGCCGCATTCATGTGGACCAGCCAGCGGTCCCGCTGGGCCGGCGTCACGGCGTAGGGGGCGTGCCGGATCCGTAGCCGCGGGTGTCCGCGCGTCTCGGAGTAGGTGTGCGGGCCACCCCAGTACTGCTCCAGGAACAGCCGCAACCGTTCGGCGGCCGGCTCCAGATCCTCCTCTGGATAGAGCGCCCGCAGCGGCGGATCCTCCGCGACCCCGGCATAGAACCGCGCCACCAGGCGGCGGAAGGTCTCCTGCCCGCCGACCCGCTCGTAGAAGGTCTCCGTCACTCCCCCATCGTGCCAGACCGGCAAGCGGCCCCGACTCCGGGATCACCCGGCCCAGTCCCAGCATGCAGACGCGAACCCGGCCGCGCGGCCCCCGACTGCACCATGATGGGCATGAGTCTGGTCTGGGTGGGCACTGTGGCTGGCGCCGTGCTCCCGGGTTGCTGTTGTCGAATGTCGCGCTGACATCCGCTCGACCCCGCTGCCAGCACCCGCGCCCGAACGGCCGGACCACACCGAAGGACTCCCATGACACCCTCCACCGAAGCGAACCCGGCGACCTCGGGTGAGACTCCCCGGCGCCTCCTGATCGTCTCCCACTGCGTCCTGAACCAGAACGCGGTCGTCCAGCCGCTGGCTCGCAGCGCCGGCGTCATGCGCAGCGCCGCGGAGTGGGCACTGGACGCCGGCTACGAGATCTTCCAGCTGCCCTGCCCCGAGTTCCGGTTCGCGGGTCCGCACCGTGCGGGGGCGTCCTTCGACGACTACAACACCACCGCCTTCCACTCCTCGAACGCCCGGTTGCTCGACTCGGTGATCCGGCATCTCCTGCGCTACCGGGAGGCCGGTTACGAGATCGTCGGCGGGCTGCATGTCCAGGGCAGCCCGGCCTGCGATCCGGATACCGGCAACTGGGTCACGGATCTGCTCGACGCAGCGGCCGCGGCCGGCATCGAGATCCGTCAGCTGTGGCAGTTGCCACAGACCGCGACGGGCGAGTTTCGATCGGGTGACTCCCAGGTGAGTTTCGGCGACCCGGCCACCCGCCGCTGTTACCCGGACGACGCGACCAGCCTGACCCCCGCCCAGGCCGAGCGCCGCGCGGCGCTCGCCGCGACCCGGATCATCGGTCCCACGCTTCCGGTCAATCGGACGGGAGCCCGGCATGCCTGAGACCGAGGTCGATCTGCGCCGGTGGCGGATCCTGCTGCTCAGCCACGACGTCTTCACCACCCCGCAGGCCGGCCCGGTGGTCGACTGGGCCGCCCGCCACGACGCCGGGCTGTATCAGCTGCCCCTGCCCGCCCACGCGCTGCGGCCGCGGACCCCGGCCGGGCGCAGCATCCCGCCGCGGGTGGCCGAACTGCGTGAGGAGGAGGCCGGACTGGGCGCGGTGTTCGCCGACATCGCCAGCTATCTCAGTGCCGGCTACCACCTGCTGGGGCTGGCGATCACCGCCACGACCACTCGCACCGCGGCCGGACGCGCCTGGCTGCAGCGGGTGCGGCGGCTCGCCGCCGAGACGACCGGTCAGGAGCTGACGACCTGGGTGCTGCCGGCGCTCCCGGAAACACTCCAGCCGTAGCGGTCCTCCCGGGGCGACGACGGGACGCAGGCTGTGCTGGCTCGGCGGTTGGGCGTACGGTGACGCCATGTCCCATGGCGAGACAGCGCTCTCGGGCCGCATCGATGCGGCCATCCGCGGGCTCACGCCCGGGTACTTCGCGCTCGTGATGGCCACAGGCATCGTCTCGGTGTCGCTGCGGACGACCGGCTGGGCCCTGGCGTCGACCGCACTGCTGGTGATCGCCGCCGTCGCGTACCTGACCCTGATCGCGCTCACCATCGTCCGCGCCGTGCGGCATCGCGACGCGATGGCCGCCGACTTCGCCGACCCCGCCCGCTCCTTCGGGTTCTTCACCTTCGTCGCCGCGACCTGCGTGCTCGGCAGTCGGCTGACCCTGTCGGGCTGGCACGCTCCCGCGCTCATTCTGCTGCTGGTGGGCGCGATCGCCTGGATCGTGCTCGGCTACACCGTGCCCTGGACCGCGGTGATCGGCCGGAGCGACCCGACCGCGCTCGGCACGGCGAACGGCACCTGGTTCATCTGGGCGGTGGCCAGCCAGTCCATCGCCGTGCTGGCGGCCACGCTGGAGGCCGAGCTGAACGTGGCCCGCACGGCGATGGCGCTGCTGGCGGTGTTCTCGTGGTCGGTGGGGGTCTTCCTGTACTGCGCCGTCGGGGTGCTGATCGGCGTGCGGATGCTGGCCCATCCCTTCCGGCCGGAGGATCTCACCCCGCCGTACTGGGTCGCGATGGGCGCAACCGCCATCACGGTCGTGGCGGGAGCGCGCATCGTCATGATGGCCGACGCCCCCATGGTCGATGCGACCCGCGGCCTCATCGCCGGGGCCTCGGTCTTCTTCTGGGCGTTCGGAACCTGGCTCATCCCCCCGCTCATCGCCGCCGGGTACTGGAAGCACGTGCGGCACCGCATCCCGCTGCGCTACGAGGCCACCCTGTGGAGCATCGTCTTCCCGCTCGGCATGTACGGCGTCGGTTCTCAGTTCCTCGGCGAGGTCGACCGCCTGCCGATCGTCCATGCGATCGGGTTCGGTGAGAGCTGGCTCGCGCTGGCCGCCTGGGCCGCGACCTTCGTCGCCATGCTGGTGAACGTGTGGCGAAGAGTGCTCCGGCCCGCCGGCGACCCCCGTTGATTCGGCGACGCGGAGCCCGCGCCGCAGCCCCGAACACGCCCGGCTGCGAGCGCACCGTCCCACGATGCAAGACTTCGGCTCGGCGGTTGGGCCCGCGAACTGCCACCATGGCTGCCATGAGTCCGAACCAGGCGCGCGCTGCCGCTGTCGCCATGGTTCTGGGTTGTTGTTGTCGAATGTCGCGCTGACACTCGACCAACCCCTCCGCCGACGTCCGGGCACACCGTGCCCTTGATGCGGAACGACCATCAGATCGACCGCGACATCGCTGGCGGCGACCCAGCGACCGGGGTTGGGGCCGGGAACGAACCCCGCCCCGCGCAGGAGCGAGCCGATCTCGGGCACGTCGGCCAGCCCGCGGGTATCGATCGCGAGGTCGGCGTCGGTCGTCATCAAGGGCACGTTGAGGTCGGCATCACCGGTGTGGTGGTAAACGGCCTGGGCGCCGACCAGGATGAGGCTGGGAAGGTGGTACGTCAGTGCTTCGAGGGCGTCCAAGAGGACGCGGCGGGCGGCGACATACTCGGGGGCGACGGCGTCCATGTCACTCCTTCCACGACGGATCGATCGAGGCCAGGGCGTCCATCAGCTGCTCGGCCTCGGCGTCCGAACGGCCGGGCAAAGTCAGCAGGTCCGCCACCACCAGCGCTGTGGGTGCGAGGGTGGCAGGTTCACCGGGGCCGGGCAGGATCCGTCCATCTTGGGGGGCGGCGATGACCACGTTCGCGGTCGCCGCGTCGGCCTCCACCAAGCCCAGTTGCTCGGCCAGCCTGCGAGGTGAGGCCGCGTACAAGGCGAGCAGCCGCAGCGGGACCACCGACGTCTTGTCCGGCGGCAGCAGCCTGCGGGCCGCGGCCGAGCCCGTCACCGCCACGCCCTCCTGCTCAGCGACCCGGTCGATGACCTGCGCCAGCCCCCGCGGCGCGAGCCAGTACGCCACAGCCGGGTTGGTTGTGGCGTACCCGTAGTCCTGCGCCCAGCGCCGCAGCAACGAACGCCGTCGCACGTTCGACACGGCGCCGCGCGCGTCCCGGTCGACGATCCCTTCAGCGGCCAGCGTGGTGAGCAGCTTCGACACCGACCCGGGCGAGACCTGCGCCACACTGGCCAACTCCCGGACACCGACCGGCACCTCGACCTCGGACAGGGCGCGGATCACGCGACTGGTAGCCACCCCGTTCAACCGGACCACCGCAGCAGACTCCGGAGCACGAGGAGAGCGCTCCGCCCCCTCACCAGTCAGAAGGATCAACGGGTCGTCCGAGACCAAGCGCACCCAGCCCGTCGCGTCGACGTAACTGATCCCGGCCTCTGTCAGGGCGCGGCGGGTGGCGGGGCCGAGGTAGTCCGCGACGAACAAGACCGGGAAGCCCGTCTCCCGCTGTTCCCGCAGGGCTGCCACGGTATCGGCGAGCGACCTCCCGCCCGCCCGCTTTGCCTCGACTCTGTAGGTGACGCCCACCCCTGCCGGCCCCCTCACCGACAACAGCACATCACTCGCGTACCGGGCGGCGCCGTCGGTGAGGTTGGCCGTCCACGCGCGCGGCAGCAGCTCCCTGACCTGACGTATGGCATCCTCAAGCAGAAGTGTTTCCGGGCGAGCATCGTTTCTCATAGTACGAAACATTCTACTTCCAGAAACAGTGAGGGCGAGAGTCTGGCTGGCCCCAGAGCGCGGGTGCAGTGTCGCGGTTGAGGTCGCGCTCGAGCTCATCGCCGGTTCCCGCTCCCGCTCTGCATCGCAGCCCCCTGTTCAGTCGGACACGCCACTCGCTCTCATAACGGGCGTCTACTGTTCTCGGGGGACAGTCCCGCAGCCTGAGTCCGTACCGATTCAGAGCAGACACGGGCAGCGCCGGCCAGTGGGTCCGATGACGGACCCATGGTCCTGAAGGGGGTGCCTTGCTCCGCGACTGACACTGTGGCATTGCGGGCTTCGGGGCGGGCGGCCAGGGCTGGCGCCTTGAACCACCCCCGGGCACAACTCCCCCCCTCTGGGATCGGGCGGACGGGAGCCATCAGCCCACAAGAACACGGTTCAGTCCAGCAGCAGTCGACCTCGGTGAGGGTCCCTTGCTACCCGAGCGACCCCGCGCCGCGCCCTGCCCGACAACCCCAGACGGCCCAGCCCGTTTCCGATGTCGTACCTACCGCTGGGGCCGGTGCCGCTCGCGACCGGCGAGTGTCAGCTGACGGCGGTGGTGGTCATAGTGCTTGGGTGCCCATTCGAGCACGTCGGCGCGGGTCATCCACGACGTGAAGTAGGGATCCCACTGTTCGGGGACAGCCATCGCGAGCTGTAGCTCGGCGTCGGTCGCGCGGCGGCTCCAGTCGACGAGCCAGTCGGTGTCGAGGTTCATCCAGTGCTCGGCGCGACGTAGCCCGACGACGCGGACGCCAGCGACTGGCCCGGCGTAGTTGACCCAGTTGTAGGGACGCGTCAGCGCGGTGAGGATACGCGCGTGGCCGATCGAGACCCGGCGTGGCAGCCGTCCGAATCCACCGAACAGCGGAACGAACACCCGCGCGAGATGCTGCCCGAACCACATGTGGAACAGGAGTTCGCGGTTGGTCCAGCGGGTCCCCCACGTGGGCGCCAGCAGTTCCTCGGGGGTGGCGGCCGCGATGAGGCGGCGGTAGTCGTCGCGGACCCGTTCAAGCTCGGACACGATGTCGGCAGCGGCTGACATGCTTCAAGTGTGCGCCCCGCCCGGGACCCTCGCCGTCACAGGTTGAGCGATGCCAGAAGGCTGCGGACGCGTCGTTCGACGTCGTCGCGGATGGGTCGGATGGCGTCGAGGTTCTGGCCGTGGGGGTCGTCGAGTTCCCAGCTCTCGTAGCGCTTGCCCGGGAAGATGGGGCACGCATCGCCGCAGCCCATCGTGATGACGACGTCGGCGGCGCGGACGGTCTCATCGGTCCAGGGTTTGGGGAACTCGTGGGCGATGTCGATTCCGCGTTCGGCCATCGCCTGGACCGCCACGGGGTTGACCTCGAGCCCGGGCTCGGAGCCGCCGGACCAGGCGACCGCATTGTCGCCGGCGAGCGCCTGGAAGAAGCCGAGAGCCATCTGGGACCGTCCGGCGTTGTGGGTGCACAGGAAGAGCACCACGGGTTTGCCGTCGTCGTGGAGTCCCTCGACGCGGGCGAGCGCGTGGAGGCGCTGCCTGGCGAAGCGTTCGGCGAGCAGGGGCAGGAACTTGGTGACGGTCGCGCGACCGGCGAACTGGTCGAAGGAACTGTCCAGGAACCGCTCGATGGTCTCAGTGCCGTAGACGCCGGAGAACTCCTGCGCGAGGTGCGCCGCAGCCTGCTTGAGCGCGAGTCTGTCGTCGGGGTGCAGACACTCCCAGCTGCGTTCCTGAGCAGGGTGGACGGTCATCGTGGCTCTCCTTCAAGGCTTGATGCGAGTCGGTCGATGCGTTGGGTGATGTCGTCGTAGGCGGCGTCGAAGGCATGGGGGTCCTCCTTGACTGCCGGGTCGGGAATGGACCAGTGCAGCAGCGGGCCGTCCACGTCTTCGTAGGCCCGGTCACACACCGCGATGAGTAGCTCGTCGCCGGTGAGGACGTCCCGGGCGAGCTTGGGTGTCGCGTGCGTGAGGTCGAGCCCGTGGCGGCGCGCGACCGAGACCGCGCCCGGGTGCACCCGTCGGGCGGGGCGGGTTCCTGCCGAGACAGCGGGAATGTCGCTGATCGAGCGCCAGTAGGACTCCGCCAGCTGTGAACGGGCCGAGTTCTGGCTGCACACGAAAGCGACCCGGGCCGGACGAGGCAGCGGGGTCGCACCGAGCAACCGGTCGCAGGCCGGGGTCCGCTGAACGTAGCTGCGGCGTCCGTCTCCCTCGGAACGGTGCCGCGTGACGAGGCCCGCCTGCTCAAGGACGCCGAGGTGGTGGGCGACCAGGTTGGTCGGCAACTCCAGCTGGGCGGCGAGCTCGCCTGAGGCGAGGTCGGCGTGCGCGAGCAGGTCGATGATCGCGAGCCGCGACGGGTCACCCAGTGCGGCGTACGCGCGCGCCCTGGCGTTCACGTCCCCGAGTACCACGACGGCCCCTCCTCAGATGATTACCTCGACAGATGTTGCCTCAATGCTAGCTGAGCTATTATTGGAGTCAAGGCCGGCCCACCCGGCTTCAACCCGCGACTTCGATCCGACGATGTAAAGCACCCGCGGGGCATGAACCCAGGAGGTTTCCGTGTCCGACATCCCCATGCCAGCGTCGCCGCGTGCGCAGCGGCTCCTGATCGTCGGGGCGGTCGCCGCCGGCACGTCGGTGGGCGCCAAGGCCCGTCGCAACGACGAGGAGATGGAGATCGTGATCTACGAGCGGGACCGGGACATCTCCTACTCCGGGTGCGGCCTGCCGTACTTCATCGGCGGGACCGTGCCCGACGCCGACGACCTCCACCCCCGCGACCCGGCCTGGTTCGCCAAGCGCTACAACATCGACATCCGCACCGGCCACGAGGTGATCAGCGCCGACCCGGCCGGCCGGACCCTCCAGGTTCGCGACCTGTCCTCCGGCGAGGTGACCACGGACCGCTACGACAGCCTCGTGCTCGCCACCGGCGCCACCAGCATCATCCCGCCGGTGCCCGGCGTCGACCTGCCGGGAGTCTTCGCCTTGCGCAGCGTCCGCGACGCCGAGGCGATCAAGGGCTGGCTCGACGACGCCTCGCCCAAGCAGGTCGTGGTCGTCGGATCCGGCTTCATCGGCCTGGAAGTGGCCGAACAGCTGGTGACAAGCGGGATCGGCGTCACCCTGGTCGAGCGCCTCCCGCAGGTCATGCCGGCCCTCGACGCGGACATGACGTTCCGCGTCCAGGAGGAACTCGAGCGCCACGGCGTGACCGTACGGCTCAACACGTCCATGGCCGGACTCCAAGGAGACACCCGGGTCTGCGGCGTGCGGCTCGACACCGGCGAACTCATTGCGGCGGAGCTGGTGATCCTTGCCGTCGGTGTGCGGCCCAACACCGACCTCGCGCGCGACCTCGGAGTGACCATCGGCGAGACCGGCGCGATCGCCGTGGACCCGTCCATGCGCACCAACGTCGAGGGCGTCTTCGCGGTCGGTGACTGTGCCGAAAGCTACTCGGTGATCACGGGCCGGCCGTTGTGGCGGCCGCTGGGATCGACGGCGAACAAGATGGGGCGAATCGCCGGCGACCAGATCACCGGAGGCACCACCCTGGAGCATCGCGGGATCCTGGGCACCGGCATCGTGCGGGTGTTCGAACTGGCCGTCGGCCACACCGGGCTCACCGAGACGCAGGCCCGCGCCGAGGGATTCGACCCGGTCGTCCTGCACAACACCAAACCGGCCCACGCGACCTACCTGGGCGGCAAGGAACTCACCATCAAGGCCGTGGCCGACCGCGCCTCCGGCCGACTCCTGGGCGCCCAAGCCGTCGGACCACAGGGAGTGGACAAGCGCATCGACGTGCTCGCCACCGCGATCACCTTCGGCGCGACCGTCGCTGACCTGTTCCACCTCGACCTCGCCTACTCACCGCCCTTCGCCACCACGAAGGACCCGGTCCACTACACGGGCATGGCGCTCGAGACCGCCGTCCGCGGACGAGCTCCATTGATATCGCCCACCGACCTCGATGAGCGGCTGGCGCGAGGCGAGTGGATCCAGATCGTCGACGTGCGCGCCGCGAAGGACTACGCCAAGGGCCACCTGCCCGGGGCGGTGAACATCCCGCTGGCAGACCTGCGGCGGCGCGTCGGCGAACTCGACCCACAGGTGCCGACGGTCACGTACTGCAACAAGGGCGTGACCGGGAACGCCGCCCAGAACGTCCTGCTCGCCCTCGGCCTCGCTGAGGTGATGAACCTGTCGGGCGGCAACAGCACCTACCAGACCCACACCCGCCAGCTGCAGAGGGCGACCTCCCTCCCGAGCACGATCAAGCCAAGCCACCTCCCCCATGTGCTGTTCCTCTGCGTGCACAACGCGGGCAAGTCCCAGATGGCCGGGGCCCTGATGCGCCACCTGTACGGCGACCGGATCGTGGTGACCACTGCCGGCACCGGACCCGACGACGCCGTCGACGACGCGTCGGCGCGCATCGTCGCCGAGCTGGGCGCCAGCACCGCCGGGGAGCACCCCAAGGCCGTGACCGCCGCCATGCTGGACGCAGCCGACCGCATCATCCTCATCGGCCCCGATGTCCAGCTGAACCCACCCGAGCCGCTGGCCGACCGCGTCGAGCGCTGGCCGATCCACGACCCGGCCGACGACGGCATCGAGGGCGACGAACGGACCCGCAACATCCGCGACCAGATCGCCAACCGGGTGCACGCACTCGCGACAGAACTGACCAGCTGAACGCACTCCGCGTCAGCCCGATCGGTCCCATTGAAGGAGAGGTGTCCGCAGCTTCCTTCGCCGCGGTCCGATCGCGGCTGCACGCTGTCGCTTACCTACCTCACGACTCGACAGTTCCCACAGGTGTCGGGTCGAGGAGCTGTTGGATCGCCCGCAGCCCGTCGGTGTTCACCGAGTACCAGGTCTGTCGGCCTGCCCGCTCCCGGTCGAGAAAGCCGGCGTCGAACAGGGCACCCAGGTGATGGGTGACGGTCGGCTGGGTGAGTCCCACCTGATCGGCCAGGACGCGGGTGGTCGCCCGTCCGTCGTCCGCGGCTCGGATCAGGCTCAGCAGCCGCAACCGCGCGGGGTCGGCCAGCACCTTCAGCGCCCCGGCCAGGGCCAGCGCATCGCCGGACTGCAGGGGGGCCTGCAGGATCGGTGAACAGCACAGGTCACCGACCGACGTGACCCGCGGCGCCACCCCTTGAACACTCATAGACACGTGTCTATCATATCCATCAGCATCGATCAATCGATGCTCGTCTATGGATTGGAGAGGTAGATGCTCGACCACCTGACCGATTTGGGTGTCGCGGTCGCGACCGATGTGGCGACCGCGCTGGCCCACAACTGGCCGTTCCTGCTGGCGAGTGTCGTGGTGGCCTCCGTCGTGCAGGTGTACGTCAAACCGGACCGGTTGGGCAGCTGGCTTCGGCGACGTACCTGGGCGGCGGTGCTGGGCGCCGTCGCACTGGGCGCGCTGACGCCGTTCTGCTCCTGTGGTACCACCGCCGTCGTGCTGGGCGCCATGGCCTCCTCGGTCCCGTGGGCGCCGGTGGTGGCGTTCATGGTGTCGTCGCCGCTGACCAGTCCGCAGGAGTACGTGTGGTCGGTCGGGCTGTTCGGGCCCGCCTTCGCGACCACGTTCTTCGGTGCGGCGATCGCTGTCGGTCTGATCGGCGGAGGTGCCGCCTGGTGGCTGGAGCGCCACGGGCTGCTCGCCGGACAGGCCCGCCTGGCGACCCCGAGGCCCGACGGTGGCTGCGACACCGGCTGCCAGACGGACGCCGTCGCGGGCGCGTCGGTCACGAGGCGCGTCGGCGGGACCCGGCAACTGGCCGTCATCGACGCCCGGCCGGACACGGTGGTCGACGCCGAACCCGCGACCTGGCGTCGGTTCGGCGTGGCCCTGGCCACGAATGGCCGCCGGCTCGCCGTGTACTTCCTGGGTTTCGCCGCCCTGGGGTACCTGGTCATCAGGATCCTGCCGACGGGCCTCCTCACCACGTGGCTCGGCGCGGGCAACCCCGTCTGGTCGGTCCCGCTGGCCGCCCTGCTCGGCGTCCCTGTCTACCTCAACACCGACGCCTCGCTGCCCCTGGTGGCCACCCTCCTGGACGGCGGCATGGCCCCCGGAGCGGGCATCGCGTTCCTCATCACCGGCGCGGGCACCAGCGTCGGGGCCATCAGCGGCATGCTCGTCATCGCC
>Ga0102832_1000888_pt1 | contig 30797 bp, 20 predicted proteins | sample EBPBio282013_DNA_FD_88942 | JGI IMG/M metagenome (GOLD analysis project Ga0102832, IMG submission 88942) | Wastewater treatment Type I Accumulibacter community from EBPR Bioreactor in Madison, WI, USA - Reactor 2_5/28/2013_ DNA (Illumina Assembly) | ecosystem: Engineered > Bioreactor > EBPR >... | reverse complement strand
GCCGCTGCGAATAACCGCGTCGATCCGCTCACCTCAAGACCCGCGGAAGTCAGTCTCACCATTCCGTGGACGGAGCCTTCGGCCGCCGCCGTCTTCCGCCGCGCCGAATTCCTTTGGGTCGTGTTCGACCGTTATCAACAGGTGGATGTCGCCAAGCTCGCCAAGGAAGGCGCGCCGTACATCACTTTCGTCGAGCAACTTCCGTACCGCAACAACACCATCCTGCGCATGGTGACGCGCCCGGACATCAATCCGACGACGCGCCGCGACGGACTCAGCTGGGTGCTCGACTTCCGCGCCCTCCCGCTACGTCCGACCCAGGCGATCGAAGTGAATGCTCAGCTTGAACGTCCGCAACCGAACTTGTTCCTGCCCATCACGGAAGCCGGCCGTACCGTGGCTGTCGAAGATCCCGAAGTGGGCGATTATCTCCTCATCGTTCCCGTGATCCCGCTTAGTTACGGCGTTTATCCGGAACGCACTTTCCCCGAAGTCGACCTTCCTGCGACCGCGCAGGGCGTGGTTGTCGTGCCGAAGGCCGATGGCGTGCGCGCCCAGGCTTCGCGCACGGGCATCGATATCGATGTCGACGGCGGCATGGCTCTGTCGCGCGACGGCACGCAGGTCGCCGGCGCCTTGGGCGGCGATGAAGACATGCAGCGCCTGCTCAACATCGCGGACTGGCAGATCGGCCGGGCCGAGGACTACGTGCGCAACAAGCAGGCCCTTCAGTATGCGCTTGGCGACGAGCGTCCCGACACCCGCCAGCAGGCGCGCTTGCGTCTCGCCCGTTTTGAATTCGTGAACGGCTTCTATCCGGAAGTGCTCGGTATCCTGCGCGTGATGGCCAGCAACGATAGCGAAATCGAGAACACCGCCCAGTTCCGCGCCTTGCGCGGCGCGGCGCGATTCATGATGCGCCGCTATCAGGAAGCGGCCGAGGACTTCAATCATTTCACGTTGGCGAACGAAGAAGACGCCCGCTTCTGGCTGGCCGCTGCGCGCTCGCAGATCAGCGACCCGAAGGACCAGGCCGAGACCATGATCCAGACCGGCTCGCTCATCCGCGCCTATCCGCGCCGCGTGAAGATCCCGCTTGCGCTCATGGGCGTTGAAGCGACCATTGCCGCCGGGGACGATTTCGGCGCGCAGGGCTTCCTCGACATGGTGCGCAAGGAAACGCCATCCGTGAACGAACTCGCCGCCATCGACTACATGGACGGCAAGCTCAACGAGAAAATCGGCGAACTTCAGGTCGCCTTGCAGCAGTACCGCAAGGCCGAGCAAAGCCCATCCTTGATGTACAGCGTGCTGGCCACGCGCGATCGCTTGGAACTCGAGCATAAACTCGGCACTGTCACGACGGCTCAGTTGATCGAGGGGCTTGAACAGCTTCGTTACCGTTGGCGCGGCGATCACACGGAACTTGAAATGCTCCTGCGCCTCGCGGACCTCTACAGCGAGGAGAAGGATTTCGGCACGGCGCTGCGCACGCTCAAGATCACAACGTCCTATTTCTCCGGCGACGAACGCGTCAACGAAGCCGCCAACAAGATGACCAGCATTTTCGAGAAGCTCTATCTCGACGGCGAGGCCGATAAGCTTTCTCCCGTGACGGCCATTGGTCTATTCGAGGAATTCCGTTCCCTCGTGCCGCCGGGCGAGAAGGGGGATGAAATGATCCGCAAGCTCGCGGACCGCCTGGTATCGGTCGACCTGCTGCAGCAGGCCGCGCTTCTCCTGGAACGTCAGGTTCAGTTCCGCGTCACGGGTGTCGACCGTGCGCGCATCGGTTCGCGTCTCGCGCTGATCTATCTCCTCGATGAGCAGCCGCAGAAGGCGCTCGCTGTGCTCAATGATACGACGACGCCGGAAGCCGGCCGCGAACTCAACGCCCAGCGCCGCCGCCTTGAGGCGCGGGCGCTGACGGACCTCAATAAAGTCGATGAAGCCGTGCTGCTGCTCGGCACCGATACGACGCCCGAGACCAAGCAACTCCGCGCCGAGATCTACTGGCGCGCCCAGCAGTGGTCGAACGCCGCCGTCGCGCTCTCCGAGCTTGCCCCGGAACCGGAAGGCACCACGCTCAGCGACCAGAACGCTCGCATCGTCCTTGATTGGGCGACGGCCCTGACACTCGCCGGCGACGAACGCACACTCGTACGCGTGCGCCAGCGCTATACGGTGCCCATGAGCGATACGCCGTACCGTGATGCCTTCGCGCTCATCACCACACCGCGCGAGCGCGGCGTGATGGATGTGGCGGCCGTGCGCCAGCAGATCGAGCAGGCCGAACAGTTCAAGTCGTTCATGGTCGACTACAAGGACATGATCGGCGAGAAGCCCCTCAGCCAAATTAACTAGCGTTGCGGCCTCTCCATGCCTCTTCCCTTCCAGGGGAAGGCGTAAAACCATTCACCGCGTCCAGCTCGCCGTCATGCCCACTGTCAAGGGGCGCACGGGGATCGCTTGGGCGATGCGCCCCAGCGAAAACGGATTTCCAAACGCGAAAGTGTTTGATTTCGTGTTGGTCAAGTTGGTCACATAGGCCGATAGGCGCCAATGTTCGTTGAATAGACCCACGCGCATATTGGCGGTGTGATAGGCCCCCACGCTCGACATCGGCAAGGTCCCGATGGCGAGCTGAGATTTTCCCAAGACTTCCGATCTGATGTTCGCGAAGCCGGTGTAACCGTTGCCGAGCGGCTGCTGGTATTGCAGGGCCACGGTGCCGTTGAACTTCGGCGCGCCGGGGAGGCGGTTCGTGACGGAGCCCGCCGTCGTCGTCGGCGGGACCGTGGGATTGTTCCAGGAGAGATTGGCCATAAGACGCAAGCGATCGCTCACGGCGTAGATGCTTTCGATCTCGATTCCCTGGTTCCGTCCGTCTCCGAGGTTCGATGTGAACGACAGGCCATTGGGGCGTATCAGGTCCGCCTGCATGTCGTTCCAGATCGCGTAGAAGACGGTGAGATTCAGATTGACGCGGTGGTCCAAAAACGCGGACTTCGAACCGACCTGGAAATTCCAGAGACGATCGGAATCGAAATTCGACACCGTCACCGGGCGCCCGCCCGGCGGCGGAGCCGTCAACCGGCTCGAGATGTTGACGCCGCCCAGGCGGAATCCCTGCGTCGCCTGGACATAAAGGAAATGGTCGGATGTCAGCTGGTAAGACAAATCGGCTTTCGGCGTCGCGCCGGTTTTGCGGTTGTAACCAATCGCAGCCGGCGGGCCGTCCTCGATGGATTCTGTGTTGTTCGCTTCGACGTTCACTTCCCCGAAGTACACGCGCACGCCGGCGCCAGCGCGCAGTTTTGGGCTCAATTGGTACTGCACTTCGCTGAAGACCGCCGCCTCCGTTCCGACGTCGTGGCGGTTCTTCACATAGAAGGTGTCCCTGGGACGTATGCGGGTCAGTAGCGAGATCGACGTATCCGAACGGTGCGAGACAAAGACCCCCGCGATCCAAGTCCAGGGCCCTTCGCCGTTCGAAGCCAGGCGCGTTTCGTGATTTATGGTGCGGTAACGGTTGGCCTGATCGAAGGCAGTGGCTTCGACCGGCTGACGGATCAGGATCGGAAGCGCGAGCGAGGCGTCGAACAGCGAGTTGACCCGGTGGTGAACCCAAGCGGTTGTTGACGTCATGTGCGCCCAACCGAGATCTCCGTCGATCGTTGCCGAAATGGTCAGAAAGTTGTTGGCATTCGGCTCGCTGAGGTAATTCGTGCGCTCGAACGTGGGGCGAGCGGCATTGTAGTACTGCGTGTCGCGCGAGCGGATCGACTGATAGACGATGCCCGTGCCAATCGTCCAATCGCCGCCAAGGCGCAGCTTCGCATTGGATCGCAGACCTTGCGTGCGTGTGCGATTCACGTCACGCCGGCCGAGGAACGCGTCGTCGATATAGCCAGCGTCGAACCGCTCATAAGCCACAGTGCGCCAGGCGAGTTTGCCGGCGATGACCGGCACGTTGAACATGGCGTCGGCGGCGTGCGAAAGACCGCCGTGCGCGACGGAGCTGCCCTCGACGGCGGCACGCATCTCGACGCGGTCCATGACCGGCTGGCGCGTAATGATGCGTACCAGTCCGCCGATAGAGCCGGCGCCGTACAGCGTGCCTTGCGGTCCTCGAATGACTTCGACGCGGTCGATGTCGTGTAATTGGAGAGCGGGCGAGGGGGCGTTGAACACCACGCGGGTTTCGTCGATGTAAAGTCCGACCGTCGATTGTGTGTTGCCGGTGAAGGGGCCATCGGCAAACCCGCGGATCACGAACTTGTTGCGGCCGGGACCCTGGTTCGTGGTCGACAGACCCGCGATGAAGGACGTCATTTCCTGGGTCGAGCGGACGCCATAGTCGATGAACGTCCCGCCAGTGATGGCGCCCACCGAAAGGGAGGCGGTCTGGAGCGACATGGGGCGCTTGATCGCGGTGACCACGATCTCCTCGATCGGCGGAAGCGCCAGCGGGATCATGGGCGCTTCGATCTTCACGTCGCGCAGTACCGGACGCGGGAAGATGCGCCACAATCCGGGCCCGACCATTTCAAAGGAAAGGCCGGTACCGGCCAGCAGATCCTCGAGCGCCTGCGAAACTGTTCGGTTGCCCGCGACGGCCGTGCTGACTTGATTGGTGAGGACGACGCCGGTGAGACCGATCGAGATGTCCGCTTGAGCGGCGAGGGTGACGAGGGCGCTGGAAAGTCCTTGCGCGGGGATATCGAATCGCTTCGTGTCGTCGGCCGCGAGCGGCATACGGGCGAACAGGCAAACGAACGCTATCGCACCCAGGAATACCTGAGCGCGCCGGTAGCGCGGCGATGGAACACCTTCGAACGGGTGCAACACTCCCCCTGCGTTGCGAGCCCCGGTTTATTTGGAGGGTGGGGCGCCCCGTTCTAATCTTACTTCATCCCCATTTTCAGCAACAACAACGGGGAGGAGGGCCGCGAGGCGCCGGACGGTGGTCAGCTGGTCCTCGATCTTTAGAATCCCGGAAAAACGCATGGCCGCGACCTCGGCATCCCGGATCACGATGGGCTTCCCGTAGTAGCGAGATAGATCGGAAGCAACCTCAGATAGAGTCGCATTTGTGAATATGGCCCGGCCGTCTCGCCATGCGGCGGCGATCGTCGGGTCGATCTTGGCCACCTGATAGGTGCGCGCGCCTTCCCGGGCGGCATATTGGTCGCCCGCGCCGAGGCGCACACTCGTGCGCACGCCATCGGCCGATACATCCACGGTGCCGCGTTCGACGGTCACGGTAATCCGGCCGTTATGCCGCAGCACGTTGAAGGCAGTTCCCACGACGCGTACATCGCGGTCGCCCGCCGCCACATGGAAAGGACGCGACGGATCGCGGGTGACTTCGAAGAGTGCTTCGCCTTTTTCGAGATGCACGTTGCGTGTCCCGCGGCTCATCGTCACGGCGACCTGCGTATTGGTATTGAGGTGGACGGTCGAGCCATCCGACAGCGTGACGTCACGGCGCTCGCCCGCGGCGGTCGCGAGGATTTCGTGTTTTTCCGGCTGGAAGATGTCGGGACGCACCACGATGGTCAGAAGGACAGCCGCCGCAATGCCGCCGATGCCGAGAAATGCGCGTGTCGAGAAACGCCGTGCGGCCGGCGGGGGTGTCGGCGCCGTCAACGAAAGCAGGTCCACAGCTTCGCTGGCCGCGGCATCCACGGCGTCGAACGCGATGCGGTTGCGCGGGTCGGCCTCGAGCCAAACCGTGAAGGCTTCCCACTCGTCGGCACCCGTTTCCAGGCGCGCATGCCACCCGGCCGCCGTTTGAAGGCGCTCCGTTTCACTGGCTGTGGTTGTGGGAATGCTCAATTTCCACCTTCTAAGGTTCTCATCTTGCAGATGCCGCGGCTAATGCCGCTCCCCCTCTGTGGACCGCAGAAATAAGGTGAGGTGTTTCAAGGCCGCCGTCATGTGTTTTTCTACGGTCTTGGTCGAAATACCCATCACATCGGCGATTTGCCGGTGGCTGAGCCCCTGAACCCGGCACATCACAAAGACCTCCCGGCTCTTTGTGGGCAGGCTGTCCAAAGCTTTCATGACGGCTGTTAATCTTTCTTTCGAAGCGAGTGCGTCATCGGCGGCCGTGGAATCGGCAATGGTGTCAGTTCCGACCTTCTGGGTGGTCGTTTCCGTCCAATGCGCGTCGCGCGCATCTTGGCGACGTCGCGCGCGCGAAAATTCGTTGGCAAGATTGTAGGCCATCCGGAATAGATAGCCGCGCGGATTGGTGAGATCGGCGGGCAGGGCGCCGCCCTTCAGCCGCACGAACAACTCCTGATAAATATCGTCCGCCGCCGCCACGTCACCCAACCGGGCCGTCAGGAAGCGCAGAAGCACCTCGCGCATGGCGAGATACTCCGTCACCAGAACGCCAAGGACAGCCTCGGTCACCTTAAAAACTCTCGCCCATCAGGACGGTCCCCACCCGCGAAGCCTCTGATTTATCGCGTTTCCTCACCCAAACCAATGGCTGACGAGCCCCCGGGAGGGGCAACCGCTGCTGGCGGCATCTTCCATATGAACACCCGCATGACGCGTCCTCGGGACAGGTCCGCGTCAAAGACCGGAAAAACCGGCACGGGGTGGGAAGTTGGGGGACTTGATGCGTCAGGAAGCCGGCCAAATCGGCGTTATTTTTCACGATTTTCCGCTCGGCGGCTCCGAGCGGATTTCCATTCGCCTGATGAATCAATGGGCTGATTCCGGCCGCAAAGTCGTCGCCTTCTGCGGCGCCTTGCGAGGGCCCCTGGTGGACCTTATCGGCCGGAACGTGGAGGTGGTTGAGTGTGGGCCGGCCATTCCGCGCGCGGCCGGCTCGCGCCGCCGCTTTGGCAAGGCGCTGCGTGGTTTTCTGCAGACGCGCGCCGTGGATGTGCTGTTCTGCCCGGGCAATTATCATTGGCCGGTTTTAAGCGAACTCACGGGCATGGACCCGCAGGATGCTCCGGGAATCGTCACGCAAATCTCCACGCCGCTGTACCGCCACGGCCGCGGCGCCGTTGAACAATTCGCATACAACATTTTGACGCGCCATCGCTTGCGCGGAATCGATGCGGCGATCGCGCTGTCGCCGTCCACCGTACGGCAGGCCGACAAGATCCTAGGGCGCAAGATCACGCAGTACATCCGCTTGCCGGTGCTTGATGATGGCGCGGCGTCCGCGCCCGTCATGACGCGCGCCTGCGGCAATGTCATCGTTGCCGCCGGACGTCTGGTAAAGGAGAAGGGTTTCGATGTCGCGATCCGCGCGCTGGCGCGCATGCAGGACCGCACGGCGCGTCTTGTGTTTCTCGGCGACGGTCCGCAGCTCGAAAGCCTGACTCTTCTCGCCGCGAGCCTTGGTGTCGCGGAGCGCGTCGAATTCGCGGGCTATGTGCGCGATATATCGCCTTGGCTGGCCAAGGCGCGGCTTCTTCTCATGTCTTCGTACTACGAGGGTTTCGGCGCCGTGCTCGTCGAAGCTCTTGCGACGGGACGCCCGGTGGTCAGCACGGATTGCACCCCTGCAATCAACGACCTCCTCATCGGACTGCCGGGCTGTCACGTCTCTCCTATCGGCGATCACGTTTCGATGTCGGGCGCGCTTGATCTCGCGCTGGCACAGCCGGCGCCCGATCCTCGTGTTCTCGCGGACGCGGTGGAAGCGTATCGGATCGGCCCGATCGCGGACGCGCACCTTGATATGTTCGATCGCGTCCACCGTGCCCGTCACGCCGATACGGCGCTACCGGAACGCTTTGCGGAAAACGTGGCGTACGTCTAGCGCCAGCGACGCCGGCGAGATGTGGAAGCGCTTGGTGTCGATCAGCGTCAATGCGCCGGCGCTCGCAACCGTATGAAACCCGGCGGCGCCGGGCGCCGTCAGGACCTTGCCCGGGACAGCTTCAAAATCCGTTGCCGTTAGCCGCGTGACCGTCAGCGGCCGAATGGCGCCGCCGTATGTGACGCGGCAATCTTGCATGGGTATCACGAGCGCGCCGTCGATCACGACCGGCGTCCCACCGGGTCTGCTGCTTGAGGGGTCGCGCCGCACTGGGTTGTTCGGATGCGGTGTCCAAGGACCCTCAAGGCGCGGCGCGAAAGCGACATGTAGCGCGCTCACCTTGGCTTCGCGTGTCGTCGCCGGTGTGTAGAACATCCACCACATGCCGTTGTGGAATACGGGCGTCGCGTCGATCGGGGCTTCGTCGAGCGTGATGCGGCGCACCAACTCCCAGCGGTGGGGAAACTCCGCCGCGCGGTATAACGACGCACAGCCCGAGCGGAACCCCTCGGGCATCATGTAGGTTTCGCCGTCCGTCTCCACGATGAACGGATAGGACAGGTGCCAGGGTTCGCGCAGGACCTCGCGCCGTTCGACCAGCCGCAGCGAGGCGTCGAAGATCAGCACTTCTATGACGCCATGGCGGTCGCGGTAGTCATAGGCTTCAGCGAACACGTACAGCTTTTCATTGCGCCAGACGCCGAAAGGATCGGCAAGGAACGTGAGCGGCGGCATATCGCACAGCCAGGTCACGTCATATCCGCTAAGCCCGCTGCGGAGAATCTCCGCGGCCGGCGCGCGCACCGCGCCGATGCGCCAGATGTCTTTTTTGAGTGGCATTAGGCGAACGTGAAGAGTTCGTAGCGATGCGGGTAGCGCTGCGCCGCGCCCCGCGGCGGAAATTCGATGTCCTCGGGAACCGCGCCGACCGACGTATGCACAAGATGCGGCCGCATGATCGCGATCTCCGCCCCGTCAGTGAGGCCCGGGTTCCAGCCGACGAACAGAAGGCCGCCGGGTGCGACGACATTTTTCATGGCTTTCACCGCCAACAGGGCTTCGGGCGCATTGTTGAGGCCCCATCCGAGGACTCCGTTGAAGATGATGACATCGAAGCGTTGGCCCCCTGCGAGGGCTTCGATATCGCACACGTTGCCGATCAGGTGTCCGTCCGGCGCGCCGTACGCGGCCGCGGCCGCATCCATATCGATGCTCCACGCCGCGATGCCTTCCGTCTTGCAACGCTCGTAAGCCGGCCGGTTGTACGAACGCGTGCCCACGAACAGCATGCGTTGCCGGCCGGCTTTCGCCAGGGCCGGGATGGCCACCGTCTCCAGGAAAATGCGCGACGGCAGACGCCGGATTCGCCGGTCCTTGGAGGCGCGGATAAAGGCTTTGAGCGATGCGAGAGGCATTGTCCCCAACAATACAACCAATGCGGCAACCTTACCGCAGCTGTCGCGTTACTATTTTGACTCGCAACTTTCTACTTTACTACCCTAAGGTATATTTATTATGAATATAGAAATTATAGGTTGATATCATGTCTGTCGGCGCACCGTTGCAGCAAGACACCGACTTCTCAAAGACCGTTTTTCTTGTGGTCGACGATAAGCCGTTTTACCGCGACATGGCGCAGACCGCGGTCATGCGTGGGAAGGCCAAGAACGTCAAACACGCCGCCAGCGTCGAAACCGCCCTTCAACTTCTCCACCGCCTTGGCCAGGCCATCGATTGCGTCATCGTCGAATGGGACATGGCGCCGGAAGGCGGGCTCGAACTCCTGCGCAAGATCCGCACCAAGTCGCTACCGAAGACACCGCCGCGCACGCCGGTGATCATCCTGACCGGCAAACCTGATGCCGCCGCCGTGATGGCGGCGAAGAAGCTCGATGTGAACGGCTTCGCGGTTGCGCCGCTCTCGATTGAAAAGCTCGTCAAGACCATCGATGCGGCCATTCACCGTGCATGGACACTGCAGGATCCTGCGGTTTATGCAGCCGTGCCCGGTGTCACGCCGCCGGCCATGGCTCCCGAGAAGCCCAAAGGCATCGGGGGGCCGGCGCGCGTTATCCGTCCGGGCGAATTGATCGGTGAGACGATAGCCGCGCAGCCGCGCGCCTCGCACAGTGGCCTCGCGCGTGCAAACGCCGTGAGATACTTCCGCGACGCCGAACTCAAGAACGTGCGTGCGTGCCAGATTCAGGACGTGCGGCCGGGCGCGATCCTCGCGCGCGATCTGCTCGACAAATCGGGTCAGCTTCTTCTCAAGAGTGGGACGGAACTCAAGCCTCAGCTGCTCTCGCGCTTAAGCAACGCCGCGGGCGGGCAAGAGGTGTGGGTCGGTGAGTGGCAGAAGCCGCCGCAATAAAGGGCTATTCGTGATCGCCGCGATGATGATCGCCACCGCGTCCACCGCCGCGGCCTCCACGGCCGCCGCGTAAATTGAACGTCACCGGAATGATGAGATCCACCGGGTCCCCCGTGACGGCCGGCGGTGGCAACGGCAGCGGTTGTGCGCGCTGAATGACGGCGACGGCCTCGGTGTTGAGCTGGGGGAAATCCGACGCGTCCTGAACCACCGCGGAAATCACCTGGCCGGCGCGGCTCATGGCGACGCGCACGTACACGACGCCCTCTTCTTTGCGCGCACGCGCCTGCGCGGGATACATGAGCTGACGCAACAGGTGACGCTGGAGCGCGCGTTGGAAATCGGTGATTTGGCGCATGCGCTCGCCGTCATCAACGCGCGGCGGTGGCGGCGGTGTCGGCGTGTCGGAGACGACGGCCGTCAACGTGGTCTTGGGCGGTTCCGGTGGAGTGATGGTGACGACCGGCATCTGCATCGTCAGGACCGGCGCGGCGATCATTTTCGGCGGCGGCGGCGGCGGCGGCTCTTCGACCACCGGCGTCTCTTCCAGGACGTTGACGATCGTGAGGTTCTCAAGTTGCGGCGCGAGCTCATGCATCGTGCCGTAGGTGATCCCGGCGATGAAAAGCGCCTGAATGGCAAGTGCGGCCATGCCGCCGAGCGCGCGCTGGCCGTGCGGCAGCGGGTCGGACCGCGCCGACCGCGCGAAATCCTTCAGTAACAGCGGCTGCGTGGCGATGCCGGTGGAAGCAAGCGGCGTGTCCAGACGCTGGCGGGCAGTGAGGCTGTTCATCGCAGGGAAAAACGAAACCGTGTGAATTAACGGACAATAAATCGCAAACGCGAATCATTAGTAATGCAATTGAGAATCACTGTCACGTAGGTTATTTATAAGAACGGCGCGTGTGTTGGAAAAATAAGTCAATAAAATCAATTATTTGATTGCTTTTCGTTACGCGTGCGATTGCAATTTTCCCCTTGCGGGCACACAAAATCGCAATTAATAGTCACTCGCATCAATACTGATACGCATTATCATTTACTTGTTCCGAGGGGATTATTTCTTATGGCGTCGAGAATAATGTCGGCCGCGACGGCGATCGCCACGCGCCGCGATCACACCAGCCGCAGCGCACTTTATGCGCTTCTAAGCACCACCGCCGTCGGCGCTTGCTTCCTGAGCACGCCGGCGTTTGCGCAAAGCTCCCAACCCCTCGCCGTTCCGGCCATCGGTGTCGAGGAAGACGCGCCGCAAGAATACAAAGTCGACGCGCCTGAATCGCCGAAGTATGTCGCGCCGCTGCTCGATACGCCGCAGACCATCACGGTGATCCCGCAGGCGGTCATCAAGGATCAAAATCTTCTCAGCCTGCGCGATGTATTGTCCACCGTTCCCGGAATTACCTTCGGCGCCGGGGAAGGCGGCGGTGGCTACGGCGATAGCGTGAACCTGCGCGGCTACACCGCGACCAACGACATTACGGTCGACGGCGTGCGCGATACCGGCCAGTACAGCCGCTCTGACGTCTTTAACCTCGAACAGGTTGAAGTCGTGAGCGGCGCCAATTCGGTCTATTCGGGATCGGGCGGCGTCGGCGGCAGCATCAACCTGGTGACCAAAGTGCCGCGCGCCGGAACCTTCACGGACGTTTCCGCCGGTGTCGGCACCGCCAACTATTTCCGCGGCACGGTGGATTCAAACCAGCAAATCTCGGACACGATCGCGATCCGCATCAACGCCATGGGCCACAAGAACGATGTGCCGGGCCGCGACGTGGAAGATTATAAGCGCTGGGGCATCGCGCCATCGGTCGCTTTCGGCCTGGGAACGCCGACCCGCTTTACCCTCAGTTATTTGCATCAGATCGATAACAACATCCCGCAATACGGCATCCCGTACTTTGTGAATGCCTATAGCAATGGATTGTTGCCGGGGGTCGATACATCGAATTACTACGGCTACAGCAACGTCGATACGCAGGAGATCGACCTCGACGTCGCCACGGCCATCGTCGAGCACGATTTCTCCGACACCTTCCATGTGCGCAATCTGACGCGCTGGCAGGAGGTCACGCAACTCTCCATCGCCAATCAGCCGCAAGGGACGTGGTGTCTCGCCAATGGAACGAACGTCGCGACGGGCGCCGCCTGTACGCCGGCAGGCTTCCTCCTTCTGACGCGCGGCGGCACGACCCGCAATGGCCGCAACCAGATGCTCTATAACCAGACCGACTTCTCGATGCAGTTCTCGACGGGCGGCATCAGTCATTCGTTGGTCGTCGGCGCGTCGGTCTCCACCGAAGACTATGCGCTCGCCAACGGCAATTCGCTGCGTACACCGACGGGCGGCACGGTGACCTTACCGCCGATGAGCATCACCAATCCGGATCACGTCTACACCGGGCCGGTGAACTTCATCCAATCGGGATCCACGGACGCCTCGCTCAACAACCAAGCGGTCTACGCCTTCGACGCGATCAAGTTCTCCGAGCAACTGGAATTCAACGGCGGCGTGCGCCTCGAGCATAACGAAGGCACAAACACACTGGGTACGTTCAGCACGGCGGGTGTGTTCACGTCGCAGGGCCCGGTCCTGAAGAACAGCGACGATTTGTTCTCCTACCGCGCCGGCCTCGTCTACAAGCCGGTCCCGGAGGCGAGCATCTATATCGCGTACGGCAACTCCAAGACCCCGTCGAAGACTTCGGTCAGCGGCGCTTGTACGGCGGCAAACTGCTTCGTCGAGCCTGAAACCGCCAAGAGCTATGAAATCGGCGCCAAGTGGAACTTGTTCGAAGATCAGCTCTCCCTGACGGCGTCGGCCTTCCGTAACGCGCGCACGAACTTCCGCGTGACCTCGGCGGACACGACGATCCCCGAACAGCAGGTGGACGGTAGCGCACGCGTCAACGGCGTCGCCCTCGGCGCGGCGGGCACGATCACGCCGGAATGGCTCGTCTTCGCCAACTATACCTACCTCGACACCAAGGTGATCCGTAGCATCCCGCTGATCGATATTTCGCGCGGCATCGTCGATCCGCAGGCCGGTAATCCAATGGTGCAGACGCCGAAGCATGCGATGAGCCTCTGGACCACCTATCAGCTCCCGTACAATGTTCAGATTGGGTACGGCTTCACGCAGCAGAGCAAGATTTACGTCACCAGCGCCGCTCCGCTTGTCACCGCGCCGGGCTATTGGACCCATCGCGCGATGATCAGCTATGCGCCGACGGAAAATCTCAGCGTGCAGCTTAACGCGACCAATCTGTTCAACAAACTTTACCTGACGCGTGTGCGTTTCAATGCGACCAGCCCCTGGACCGTGCCCGGCGACAAACGCCAAGTCACGCTCTCGGCGAACTACAGCTTCTAAGGAGATCTGACGGAACTTCGGGCCGCGCTCCACAACCGCCACCGCGGCCTTAGAACGGCGGAGCCTCTCGTTTTGCCTCCCTTTACGAGGGCTCCGCCGTTCATTCTTTCTTCCGGCGGTGCGAATTTGAACGGGGCATGTCCTGCGTGGAGGCGGGCCGTGCTTCTTGGCGTAAACGGACTTTTATGGCGGTGGCACAGTCATGACTGAAATTACATCGGGAACGCAGACGCGTTCTCCAGCTTCGAGTTTCTCGGTGAAGAAGCTCCTCGCGACCATTCACCTGTGGATGGGCATCATTTTCTCGATCCCATTCGTGCTGCTCGGAATTTCCGGCAGCGTGCAGATGATCCATCACACACCGGAGCGCTTCGACGCGGCCTCGGCCCCGCAGCGCCCCATCGCGGAGATCATCCAGGCCGCCCAGGCGGTCGCGCCGGAAGGCGTGCGCCTCGCCGGCTACGACGCGCCGGGCAAACCGGGCGCATCGGCGACCGTCCGCTTCACCGCGCCCCGCCGCGAAGGCGAGGAGCAACGCCAGGGTCCGCCGGGCGCCGGCCAGATCCGCGTGACCGTTGACCCGGACTCGCTCACGGCCGAGCCGGCCCAGGCGCCGGGCCGCCCGCAAGGCATGTCATTCGACCGCTTGATGCACGACCTCCACGGCCGCCTCCTCCTGCCGGGCAACCTTTACGGCCGTCAGGTCGTCGGCTGGCTCGGTGTATTCATGACCTTCCTTGGGATTTCCGGGATGGTGATGTGGTGGCCGCGCAAGAGCCAGATCAAGCAGGCGTTCACCTTCAAATTCGGCAAGAGCGCCATCAAGACCAACCGCGACATGCACGGCGCGGTCGGGATCTGGGGCTGGGTCGTGTTCGTTCTGGTCAGTATCTCGGGCGTGTACATCTGCTTCCCGACGACCATCAACTCCATGGTCGACGCCGGTCAGGTGGTGCGCGAGGCCCGCAACCCGCGCCCGATCGACGTGACGCCGGTGGAGGGCCAGGAGGCCATGGCGGTCGATGAAGCCGTTTCGCTCGCCCTTGATGCGGTCCCCGGCGGTGTTGTGCGCAGCGTCAATTTCCCGCCGCGTCCCGATCAGCCGTATCGGATCCAATTCTCGCGCGCGGGCGACTACAATGGCGTCCCCCAAGCCACGGTCATCCTCGACCAATGGAAGCAAAGCGTGATCGAGCTGCGCGATCCGCAGACCAACTATTCGACCAAGGACAAGTGGCTGGTGTGGCAGCGCCAGTTCCACGCGGGCAACGGTTTGGGCTGGATCTGGTGGACGCTGGTGTTCCTGTCGGGCTTCCTGCCGCTGCTGTTCGTCATCACGGGGATCTCCATGTGGTGGCTGAAACGGCGCAACCGCCTGCGGGTGCAAGCCCAATAGCGGCGAGTCGAGCGGTCTGCTAATTTCGCGGCAATGGATATTGCCACGATCCTCGACGAAGCCATCGATCTCGAAGAACAGGGGCGCCTCAAGGAGGCGCTCCTGCGCTTTGAGCAGGTGATTGCGAAAGAACCCCGGAACACGATCGCGCGGGCAGGGGCGCTCGGCGCTCGTGCGGCGCTGGCGTGCGACGCGGGCCGGCCCACCGAGGCCATCGCCCTGGCCAACGCGGCGCTGGCCGCAAGCAATTTCGACCTTCGGGCCCAGACCGTGCGTGCCCGAGCGTACGGCGATCTCGGCCGGCATCACGAGGCGCTCGCGGATGTCCTGAAGGTCCTGGCGTTCGCGCCTGAGTTTCCCGAGGCCCTGGCCACGCGTGGGACGGCGTTCATCGCGCTCGGCGAGACGGAGACGGGCGTCAGCGATCTCGAAGCCGCAGCGCGCCTCAAGCCCGACATCAAATTCATCCTTGGCCAGGCGCTGCATTACGCGGCGCATATCTGCCGGTGGGACGGCTTTTCCGACCGGCTGAAGGCGCTGCTTGCCGCCGTCGACGCGGGCGAGCCGGCCACGCGCCCGTTCTGGCTGCTCGCGTTGCCCGCGACAGCGCAACACCAACGCAAAGCCGCCGCGACTTATTTCCAGGACGTCGCTCGATCCCCCGCCGCGCCGGTCGCGGCGTCCTCGGGCAAAATCCGCATCGGCTATTTCTCGGCCGATTTCTGCGCCCATGCCACGTCGCACCTCATGGCCGGTATGCTGGAGGCCCACGACCGCGCGCGCTTCGAGATCGTCGGCTTCGCGGTGGGCGGCAAGCGCGATTTCCTACGCGCGCAAATCGCCAAGTCCATGGACCGCATGATCGAATGCGAAGACCGCTCCGAGGCCGAGATCGCGGATCTCGCGCGTGCCGAAGGTCTGCATATCGCGGTCGATCTCAACGTCTATACCAGCCGCCAGCCGGCGGTCTTCGCGCGGCGCGTCGCCCCCCTCCAGGTGAATTACCTGGGCTATCCCGGCACCGCCGCCGCGGCCTGTTATGACTATGTGATCGGCGACCCGGTGCTCACGCCGTTTGAACACCGTGCGCATTTCAGCGAACAGATCGTGCAGTTGCCGCACTGCTATCAGCCTAACGCCCTGCCGCGTTACGGCGCGTTGCATGCGCCGTCGCGCAAAGAGCTGGGATTGCCCGAACCCGGCTTCGTGTTCTGTTGCTTCAACGACGGCTTCAAGATTCAGCCCGACGTGTTCGACGTGTGGATGCGTCTGCTCCGAGCCGTCGACGGCAGCGTGCTTTGGCTTCTGGAGAACAACGCGGTTGCGGCGCGGAACCTCAGGGCCGAGGCCGTTAAACGTAACGTCGCGCCGGAGCGCCTTGTCTTTGCGCCGCGTGCCCCGATTGGCGCGCATCTCGCCCGCCACGGCGCGGCCGACCTGTTCCTCGATACCTTCCCCTATAACGCGCACACGACCGCCAGCGACGCCCTATGGGGCGGCCTTCCGATCCTTACGTGTGCGGGCGAGACTTTTGCGAGCCGGGTTGCGGCCAGCGCTCTGACGGCGGCGGGGTTGCCTGAACTCATCACCGGCTCGCTTGCCGACTATGAGGCCCGGGCCCTCCAGCTCGCGCGCGATCCCGCGGGGCTTGCCGCCCTTAAGGAACGGCTTTGGAAGGGCCGTGTCACCGCGCCGTTGTTTGACACACTGCGTTATACGCGAAACATCGAGCGCGCTTTCGAGACGATGTGGGCGCGCCATGCGTCCGGCGTGGCGCCGCAGGAATTCGCCGTCATCGAAACACCATGAGCGCGGATGCCTGCTACGTCTATGTGATCGGAAGCCGGGGGAAGGGCGGTCACCGCACCTATGTCGGTTGGACCACCGACCTCGACCAACGCATCGCCAGGCATAATGACGGTACCGGCGCGCGCTCGACACGGGGGCGTGTGTGGTTCCTGCTTTATGCGGAGCGGCACAGTGATCGCCGCACGGCGATGAGCCGCGAATGGCATCTCAAACGCGACCGTACCTTGCGGAAAATGATCGCGAGCGCGCTGACTTAGCGCCGCGGCCGGTCTTGGAAGTCCTCATAGGCTTGCTCCAAGGGTTCCAGACCCTTGGTCACCATGGCTTGCACGAGGTTGTCCCCCAGTCCCGCGGCGCTCACAAGCGCCTCGGGTTGCGCCGCAAGTACGCGCGCGACGAGGGCGGCGCGTACTTGCAGCGGCGCACCGTCGAAGATCTGCCGGCACTTGACGATTGAAAGATGTTCGATCAAGTCGTCGTCGTGCGTCTCGGTTAGGATATCCGAAGCAATGGCGAACGCCACGAAGTCGAGCAGGCTCGGCATCAACCGGCCGACGCGGCTCAGCAGTTGCTCGGACGCGGCGGCCGTGACTTTCGCGGCCGTGCTCGCATAGTGACGGGACTGTTTCAGGCGCGGGTAGGGAACCTCGCGCTTGCCATGCTTCGATTGCGCGGCGCGCTCGGCCCATTCGGCTTCGGTGAACAGGGTCGCTTCGGGGAATTCTGTTTCAGCACCGTTCGAGGCGGTGCAGTAAACGGTCCCGCCGTCCACGGCCTCGACGGTGTAAGAGCGCCCGTCCTTCCCGTAGACCGTGGCCCCGGGCGAGAAACGTGAAACCATGACGCTCCTTTGACACTACCAGGTCGCGGGCAAGACGTTCATGCCGCGAATGACGAACATCATACGCCAGTCCGGGGCGTCGGTGTTTTGAATTTTCAGGTTCGGCAGGCGGCGCAGGAGTGTTTCGAACGCAACTTGCGCCTCGATGCGCGCAAGCTGAGCGCCGATGCAGAAATGACTGCCCCCGCCAAAAGACACATGTTTGGTATTGGCGCGCGTGATGTCGAGTTTATGGGGGTTCGGAAACACCGCCGGATCGCGATTGGCCGCACCCAGAAGGCATACGATCGCTTCCCCCTTGGCGAGTTTCACACCGCCAACCTCCACGTCTTCCATGGCGTCGCGGCCTGCGGCCTGCACGGGGGAATCGTAACGCAGCATTTCCTCCACCGCGTTGTCGGTCAGGGACGGGTTCTTACGCAGCAGCTCCAATTGATCCGGATGCTGGGCGAGGGCCAGGAGGCCATTGCCGATCAGGTTGATGCTCGTCTCATGCCCGGCACTGAAAAGCTGGATCATGTTGGCGGTCAATTCTTCCATCGACAGCTTGTCGCCGGCTTCCTCGGCGGCCAGCAGATGCGAGGTCAGATCGCTACCCGGCGCGCGGCGGCGCTGCTCGAACAGGCGTGCGAAATAGTCCGCCATGTTCTGGAAATGACCATTGGCTTCGTCGATCTCGGCGCGGCTCAGCATCACCGGGTCCAGCAGCTTGGCGGCATTGGCGACCGCGCCGATGAACATCGGGACATCATCCTGAGGAATGCCCAGCATGTCGCAGATCACGCCCACGGGCAGCGCGAAGGCGAAGTCGGCGATCAGATCGCCGCCGTCTTTCTTTTCCATTTTGTCGATGATCGCGTCCACCAAGGCCTGAATGCGCGGGCGCATGTCCTCCATGCGCCGCGCGACGAAAGCCTTGGTGACAAGACCGCGCAAGCGCGTGTGATCGGGTGGATTCACCCACATCATCCACTTGCTCATGCTGCGGAACACCGGCTCGTCCATGATCGCCGGGCCATTCCGCAAGGTCATGCGTTCGGCGAAGGTCTTCCCGAAGCGCTTGTCTTTGAGGACGAGGCTCACGTCGTCGTAGCGGCTCAGCACGACGAAACCGAGCGGCAGCCGGTGAACCGGTTCGGTTGTGCGCAAACGATCGAACGACGGATAGGGATTCCGGAGCACGTCCGGCGACATTAGATTGAGAAGCGGTTCACCTTGCCCGGCGCTCATGATTTCCCCCTCGCGGTCAGGGGAAAGACGTTACGACAGGGTTCGAGTCGAATGCGAGGAGATTCAGGGCGGGGTGCAGGCGTCCACCCACCGCGCGCCGACCAATTCCGCGAGCCGCAGCGGCGCGATGCGCACGGAGCTGTTGACGGAGCCAGCCGCCGGCCAGACCTCGTCGAAGGTCTTCAAGGAAATGTCGCAATACACCGGCAGAGGCTGCGCGAGGCCGAAGGGGCAGACGCCGCCCACCGGATGGCCGGTGATCGCCACGACTTCGTCATGCGACAGCATGCTCGGCTTTGCGCCGAACGCCGCTTTTGCTTTCTTGTTGTCGAGGCGGTAATCGCCGCGCGCCACCAGCAGAAACCGCTTGTCGCCGATTTTCAGCGATAGGGTCTTTGCGATCTGTCCCGGCTCCACGCCATGAGCCGCGGCGGCGAGCACGACGGTCGCGGTGCTGAGGTGGGACTCGATGATCTCGAGATCGGGGGCGCGGTGCGCGAGGTCGGCGCGGACGGATTCGATGGTCATGGCGCGAATTTACGCGCGATGGCCCTGACACGAAAGGCCTCGCTGGACGTCCCCCCCATTTCGGCTTTATCTCTAGGCCCATGCATATCGGAATTATCGGCGGCGGATTCAGCGGGTGTCTGCTCGCGGTCCATCTCCTGCGCCGGGCGCCCGCCGGCACGGCCATCACGATCGTTGAGCGCGCGGATGTCATTGGCCGCGGGGCCGCCTACGGCACGGTGAATCCCGAGCACCTGCTGAATGTGCGCGCCGGAAACATGAGTGCATTTCCCGACGATCCGCAGAACTTCCACGCCTGGCTGACCGCGCACGGCGATCCATCGCCGGCCTCCACCTTCATGCCGCGCATGCGCTACGGCGACTATATCGGCCATGTCTTGCGCGCCGCCGTCGCGGAACAAGCGGGAAAAGTGCATGTCTCATTTGTCGGTGGCGTTGCGCAAACGTTGCATGCGGGGACGCCGCCCGCCGTCGTTCTCGAAGACGGACGGCGTCTGGTGTTCGACCGCATCGCGCTCTGCTTTGGCAACCTGCCGCCCGGCGCGCCGCCGGGCGTGACGGAGTCCGCGCGCAATTCCGCCCGCTATCTGCACGATCCATGGAAGGCGCGGGGGCTCGAAGCCATTCCGGCGGACGACGATGTATTGATCATCGGTAGCGGCCTCACCATGGCTGATGTCGTGGAAACCCTGTCCGGTCGTGGTCACCGGGGAAAGATCGCGGTGATGTCGCGCCACGGCTTCATCCCGCATCGTCATGAAACCGCCAGCCCCGTGACGCTGCAAAAGCCCACGGGATCGCTGCTGAACATGTTTCGCGCGGTGCGCGCCGCCGTCAAGGCGGCGCCGGCCAAGGGTCACGATTGGCGCGACGTCATCGACGCGCTGCGGCCCTGGACGATCGAGCTCTGGCGCGGCTTCTCCCTCGCCGACCGCCGCCAATTCCTGCGCCATGTTCGCGCACATTGGGAAGTGCATCGGCATCGTGTCGCGCCAGCCATCGCCGACACGCTTGCGCGCACCCAAGCCAGCGGACAGCTTACGATTTCGGCGGGACGCATCGTCTCCATCGATTGGAAAGACGGCGCATTCGACGTTTCTATTCGCCCGCGCGGCGAAGCGGAGATCTTGCGCGTGTCGCCGTCGTGGATCGTGAACTGTACAGGCCCGCAGGGCGACTACGCCAAGACCTCGAACCCGCTGGTCCGCAACGCGGTCGAAGCGGGCGTCATCCGTCCCGATCCGCAGCAACTAGGTTTGGATGTGACCGACACCTGCATGGTCATCGACGCGCATGGCATGGCCTCGCCGAACATCGCCGCCGTGGGTCCGCCCACGCGCGGCGCGTTCTGGGAAATCACGTCCGTCCCGGATATACGGGGGGCGTGCGCGCAGATGGCCGAGACGTTGCTGAAATCCTAGTAATTGATTTTGTCGGTCTTCAGCGCCGGCGTGTTCTTCGGCAAGCGGATCGCCTTTGTCGCCTGTTCGAAGTCGTAGGCGTAGCCGATCAGCTTGGCTTCGCTGAACGGCATGCCGATGAACGAGATGGTGACGGGCAATCCTTCGCGCGTCATGCCCGCTGGCACCACCATCTCCGGCACCCAAGATTCGTTGGTGAGGTTGCCCGGTGAATCGCCGCGCCCACCGCCGCCGCGGCGCGGCTCTGCGATAAGCTGCGCGGGTGTCGAATTGGTCGGCGCCAGGATCGCGTCGATCTTATAGGATGCGAACACCGCCTCAACACCGGCGCGGATCGCCGGCAAAGTTTGGTTCTTGAGCGCGAGATAGGTCGGTGTATCGATGCCGACCGCATGGGCTTGCGAATATTTCAACCCGAAAGCCTTTTCAGGGCTGCGGTAGTGAGTCGCCGGATCGTTCGCCAGCGCGACGATTTCGTCGAAGCTGCGCGGGAAACCGGGCTTCAGCGTCTGAAGGTAATCGGTGATTTGCGCTTTGAATTCGGTGTTGACGAGCAGCGCGTAGACAGCGGTGCGTTGCTCGAGCAGATAGTTCGGCACCTTGATCGGATCGACGATCTCCGCGCCGAGCGATTTCAAGGTCGCGATCGCGTCCTCGGTGATCTTGTCCACCTGTTCGTCACCGCCCAGGAAGTCGCGGCCGATGCCGATCCGCGCGCCCTTCAGCCCACCCGGCTTCGCGAATTTGGTGTAATCGGCCTCGATCTTCCCCACCGACATTTGTGTTGTGGCGTCATCGGGATCGACGCCGGCCATGACGTTGAGGGCGGCGGCGACGTCATACACACTGCGTGCCATGGGGCCTGCGGTGTCCAGGCTCAAGGACAGAGGCACGATACCGGCGCGGCTCACGAGGCCGTAGCTGGTCTTGAGGCCGACGATACCGTTGACGGATGAGGGGCCGCGCACCGAGCCGCCGGTATCCGTGCCGAGACCGAACTGACCGAAGACGGCGGCGATGGACGCGCCGGTCCCACCGCTGGAGCTCGACGGAACGCGGGCGATATCGTGTGGATTTCGCGTCTGACCGCCTTGGGTGCTGAAGCCGGCTTGCGCGCGGCCCATCGCCGCGATTTTCGGATCTTTCTCGCCGTTGGTCATGCCGCCGCTGCCGGCGAACTCGTTCAGGTTCACCTTAGCGATGATGATCGCGCCCGCGTCGCGCAGTTTTTTCACGACGGTGGCATCTGCCGGCGGAATGGAACCCGCGAGAAGTTGCGAGCCCGCCGTCGTCGGCATGTCATGAGTATTGTAGTTGTCCTTCACAATCACGGGAATTCCATGCAGTGGACCGCGCAATTTGCCGGCGCGCCGTTCACGATCCATCGCGCGGGCGTCCTTGACCGCATTCGGGTTCGCCATGATCACGGCGTTGATCGCCGGGCCTTGCTTATCGTAGGCCTTGATGCGTGCAAGGTACGCCTGCGTCAGTTTCTCGGATGACAGCTTGCGCGTTCCCAGCGCCGCTTGAACCTCGGCGATCGTCGCGCTGGTGAGATCGAGAGTCTCGGCCCGCGCGAGAGGCGCGAACGTCATGACCGTGGCGATGGCGATCGCGGCTGCACCGGCCAATGTGCGGCGCCGCGGCGCGTGATGAGCAAGGGTCGGCATGACGTGATCTCCAATCAGGCGGCGGGTGATGGAATGAGGCCGGCCGCGCAGGGAAGTGCCACGGCCGGCCCAAGACTATCGTTGGGGGAAACCACACGATAGTCGGGAAACTTCCGGGGGCGGGAGTCGGTCATCCTCGTGGATCACGGGGTAAGGGGCGCTTCGCTACCAAGTCAACGAAGACAATTCACCCCGCGCCATTCTGATGATTCCCCAGACAGCCTCCCTATTCGCAAACTCCGTCCGTGATTTCAGGCGATGGAGAACGCCGGTCCCCTGAAAACCAAGAAGGATAAATAGTACTACGTATGTGGCGCGGAATTCCCGACAGGGCCGCAATTGAAATTCACCCAGCCCCTCGTTTTGCGGTGCGGCCGACGTAATGGTTGCACTTGGTTTCGTGTGGATTGCTGTTGAGGGGCCTCACCGATATTTGTGATACTTGCAGCGGCTTAGACGATACGCGTAAGCCCCGCACGAAAGCCGTTGTGTCGATTTTCGCAGGGAGGGTCGACGCCGGATCCGGCAAGCGCCGCTTTCCAGCCCGCTTTCCGGTCTGAGGCGGCGATCGTGTGGACGTCACCACGTCGACACCATCACAAGGGGGAACACACCATGCGCATCAGCACCGCCGGCCCGCAGCGGCCCGACGCGTCTGCGGTTTCATCTCCCGTATAGCTCTGACGTCGCGCGCGGTTCTCACGGGTGCTGAGACACGCGCCGCGAACCTGCCCGCTGTCGTAGCGCGATGCGCCGTTCACTTTCTCGCACTAAGCAGGCCGCCGCGGTCGTTTTTCTGTCGCTGACCGCGCTCGCGGCCGGTCCGGCGGCGGCACAAGCCGCCGAGACGCGTTACGCGGTGAAGATTGGCGCGATGAGCATCGAGGACGGGCTCAAGCGCCTACAGCGTGAAACCGGAATCAATCTGGTGTTCGCGCCGGATCAGGTGAAAGGCCTGCGTACCAAAGGTGTAAATGGGTCCTTCACCGCCGAGGACGCCATCCGGCGCCTGCTCGACGGCAGCGGCCTTCAGATCATCAACAATCAGGGCTCGGTCTTCGTCATCACGGGGCCGGAACCGCCGGTCCCGGCACCCGAGGTCCGCGAAGCGCGCGCCGCGCGGCCGCCGCCCGCGCCGCAGCTCGCGATGTCCGGCGTGATCGAGGAGATCCTCGTCCCCGGCATGCGCATCGCGCGCGGTAACTACGGCGCGCCGACCCCCGTCACGGTGCTTAGCGCCGATCAGATCGCGCGTCAGGCCACCGGCAATCTCGCCGATCTCGTCAATGCGCTGCCCGCCTTCGCGGGGAGCCAGACGCCGAACCAGAATATCCAGACCGCTTCGGGCATAGCCGGCACGAATGGACTGAGTCTGCGCGATCTCGGCATCCAACGCACCTTGGTCCTGCTCGATGGCCAACGTTCGGTCGCGGGCACGATCACCGGTGCGGCCGATGTCAATACGTTCCCGCAGCAACTTGTCTCGCGTGTCGATGTGGTCACGGGCGGCGCGTCGGCGGCGTATGGGTCCGATGCCTTGGCCGGGGTCGTGAACTTCGTGCTCGATAAGACATTTACCGGGGTCAAAGGCGAAGTCTCGGGCGGCATGACGACGTATGGCGACAACGCCGGGTTCAAGATCGCCATGACGGCCGGCCGCACGTTCGCGAACGACCGGTTGCATGCGCTTCTCAGCGGCGAGGCGGAGCACAACGGCGGTGTCGTGCATCCCTCCAACCGGGTATGGAACAGATCGAACATCGGGCTTCTCGCCAATCCTGCCTACACCTCCACGAACGGTGAGCCACAGTTTCTCATCCGGGACCCTGTGAACAATTCACGCGCGGCGCCGGGCGGCCTCATCACCTCCGGACCGCTGAAAGGCACCGCGTTCGGCCCGGGCGGCACGCCGTATCAGTTCGACTACGGCCTCTTGAACGACGGCTCGAACATGTACGGATCGCGCCAGGCCGCTTCCCTCAATGTGCATGCGACGCAAAGCCTGGGTACGCGCTCCTCGCGCCAAAATTTATTTGCGCGGCTCAGCTATGACGTCGCCGACGATGTAAACGTCTTTGTCCAACATGGCTGGGGGCACGCGGATTCCTACTCCATCGCTCTTCTGCCTCTATACTCGGGCAATCTCACCGTCGCGGCGGACAACGCGTTCCTTCCCGCGGCGGTCGCCGCACGCGGGTTGGCGCTGGGTGTGACGTCGTTCAGCTTCGGCACCATCAACGGTGATCTCGAGAACAAGTCCCCGGAAGTCGTCGGCGACCGGCGCACGACCCGCACTGTTCTTGGCGCACACGGCACGCTTGACCTTCTTGAGGCGTCTTGGACTTGGGATGCCTATCTCCAGAAAGGCATCACGCACCACACGTCCGAACTCCAGCGCGTCATTCATACGGCGCGTTTCGCCATGGCCGGCGACGCGGTGCGCGGCCCCAATGGCGCGGTCGTCTGCCGCACCACGTTGACCGATCCGGGCAATGGCTGCGTACCTTATAATTTGTTCGGCCTCGGTGTGAATTCCAAGGCGGCGCTGGACTACATTACCGGTACCGATTGGCGTTCCGAACGTTACGAACAAAACGTGCAGGCGTTCTCGCTGCATGGTGCGCCCGTGCGCAATTGGGCCGGGCCGATCTCCTTTGCCGTGGGCGGCGAACATAGGAGTGAAAAAGTGAATGGCGTCGCCGCGCCGACCGGCTGGTTTCTCGGTAACTACACACCGACCTTCGGCAGCTACACCGTCACCGAAGGCTTCGCAGAAACCGTCGTACCGCTCGCGAAGGACGAGCCCTGGGCTCGAAGCCTCGACGTCAATGGTGCCGTGCGCGCCACATCCTACAGTACCTCGGGCTATGTCACGACCTGGAAGCTGGGGTTCACCTATGCGCCCGTCGGCGACCTGAAGTTCCGCGCCACGCGTTCGCGCGATATCCGCGCGCCCAATCTGCTCGAGCTGTTCTCGGGCGGCGTCAGCGGCACCAATAATGTGACCAATCTGATCAGCAATGACCCAACGGCGTTCATCCGTATCCTCAGCCGGGGTAATCCCAACCTTACGCCGGAGAAGGCGGATACGACAGGGTTGGGCGTGGTGGTGCAGCCGCTTCTCCTGCCGGGATTCAATGCATCCGTGGATTACTGGCGGCTCAACATCAAAGAATCCATTCAGGTGCTGCAAGGCCAGGACGTCGTCAACTTCTGCTACCGGGGGCATCAGGTCTTCTGCGATGCGATCACGCGCACTTACGGCAACGGCCAGGAGCAGTATTTCATCAACATCACGCCGCTCAACCTCGCGCGGCAGACGGTGGAGGGTTTCGACTTTGAAGCCAGCTATCGGGTCGCGCTTGCGGATTTGTCGGAAGATTGGGCGGGTGCGCTCACCCTGCGCGGGTTGGCGACGCATAACCGCAAGAATATCCTGAACAACAACCTCAACACGCCGGTGAACATGGCCGGTGTGAACGAAGGCAACTCGTCGGATAGCGGCATGCCCAGCTGGCGTTGGATGGCCTCGCTCGCGTACGACACCGACTCCCTTGCGGCGGCGCTGACCGCGCGCGGTGTCAGCGCAGGCGCCCTCAGCAACGCTTTTATTACCTGTGCGTCGGGCTGCCCCGTCTCGACCATTGATCATCCCACCATCGATATGAATCATATCGACGGCGCGGCTTATCTCGATGTGTCGCTGGCGTACAAGTTCAAGGACCGCGCCAGCCTGTTTCTCAATATTCAGAATGTGTCCGACAAGGATCCGGCGGCGGTGCCGCGCATCAACGGCACGCCCTACGGCTACGCACAGACGAACCCGATCCTGTATGACATCCTGGGGCGCATCTTCCGCGCCGGGGTGCGCTTTACGCTGTAACCTTAGCGGCGCGTGCCCTTCGTCTGGTTTCTGACAAGCACCCAGCGTTCGCTCGTCTCCTGGGCCTCGATGCCGTAAAGCTGGCGCAGCGACATCAGCACAGATTCAACGTCTCCCGCGGGAAACTGGCCGGTCAGGATCAGGCGATCGATGTCCTGGGTCTCGGTCACAAGCGGCTTGGATGCGTAGCGGTTCACTTCGGCCAGAACCTGCGACAAATTGGCGCTGTCGAAATAGAGTTTGCGACTGCGCCATGCGGCCACCTGTTGCGGGCTCAGGTTGCGGTTCAGCACGGGCCCCGCAGGCGTGAAAAGGATCACGTCGCCCGCGCGCATTTCCGCGACCGCTTCGCCGGTCGTGGCGTTTGAGGGGTAAGCGACGCGTACGGCGCCTTCCATCACGGCGACTTCCATTTCATTCAACGCCGCGAGGTAATTGACGTTGAAGCTGGTGCCCGTGACGGTGACCTTGTGGCCGCCGGCGGTAATCACGAAGGGGCGGGCGCGATCCGGCGTGACGTCGAAGTATGCTTCGCCGCGTTCCAGCGCGACCGCGCGGTATTCGCCCGAGAATGCAATGGAAACAGACGAAGCCCCCGCCACCGTGATCTGAGAACGGTCGGGAAGCTCATAGTTCGCGATTTGGCCGGCGGCGGTTTGGGCCGATCCGCCGTCCTCGATCCGAGGCAAGGAGGGGCTGTTCCACGGTGCGGCCATCACCATGATGACCGCGGCGACGGCCGTGGCGGCCAGCAAAGGCAGGGCGAAGTTCTGGCGGCGGGCGGGCGACGAACGCCGGTGCATCCATAAATCTTGCGCCAGCAACTGGCGGGCCCGTCCGCTCGCGCCAAGGCCTTGCGCCAACTCGCTGGCCGCCTGTGCGGCCTCCAGGTCCTTCAGATGTTCGGGCGAAGCGGCCAGCCAACGCGTCAGCGCGCGCCGATCACACCAGGAGAGGGGACCAGCCTGCAGCCGGACGACCCATTCGGTCGCTGTCTGAGGGAGGCGGCGGAAAATCATATCAGTCGCTCAAGATATCCTTACAGGTCGGCCCGAGAGCCGCGCGGCAGTGGTCCAGCGCCCGCGCCATTTCCCGTTCCACCGTCCGGGTCGATATCCCCAGACGCTTGGCGATGGCGTCGAACGGCAGAAGTTCCACGTAATGCAGGAGGAAGACCAGGCGTGTCGAGGGGCGTAACGCCTCGAGCTGCGCCTCGATCAGGCGCAGGCCTTCCCGGTGCATGAGCGTGGTTTCCGCCGCTGTATAACGTACGGCGTCCAAATCTTCCGACAGCTGGACATGTTGTTCGCTGCGCCTGGCGCGGCCCTTACGCAAAAAATCACGCACGACATTGCGCGCCGTGATGAACAAGTACCCGCGCGGATCCTCATGAAGGGTCCCGCGGGTCTCCTGCTTCCATAGATTAAGGAACGATTCCTGCGCACAATCGTCCACGTCGCTCTTGTTCCTGAGATATCCGCTCAGGAACCGGCGTAACTCGCGGTCGTATCTGGAAAAAAGAAGCCCAAATCGCGTGACATGGGCCTCATCGCTCGGCATGGACCGTTCCCCCCGGCCGGAATGCACAACGCCCAAGTCTCAGTCACCCGAGGCGGAGGTGTCCAGCAAAGTTTTTGCCGGGGCGTGTCGGAAAAACCACGGCGCCTACGTAGTACGCCCATCTGGGCCGAAACTCTCTGTTCCGGCCGGTGCACCTATTGGGGGAAACAATGAAGACGACAAAACGCCGCGCGCTTGCCACCACCTCGCTTCTGGCTCTGACGGCCGGTGCTTTCATGGCGCAGCCCGCACTGGCGCAGCAGGCGGCTCAGGCGCCGGAGGTTGGCGAGGAAATCGTGGTCACCGGTTCGCGCATCGTGCGCGACGGCTACGAAGCGCCGACGCCGCTTACCGTCGTGGGCGCTGAAGTCCTGGAGGCGGCCGCCCCGCGCGACGTCGCGGACTTCGTGAATACCCTTCCCTCGGTGATGGGCAGCGTCACCCCGCGCAACAGCACCGGCACCATCAGCTCGGGCTCGGGCGGTATCAACGCGCTGAACCTGCGCGGCATCGGTACGGCGCGCACGCTGGTGCTGCTCGACGGCCAGCGCTCGGTTCCCGCCACCCAGCAGAACCAGGTCGACGTCGGCGGTTTCCCGCAAGGTCTTATCTCACGCGTCGACATCGTCACCGGCGGCGCCAGCGCGGCCTACGGGTCCGATGCGCTCTCGGGTGTCGTCAATTTCGTGCTCGATAAGGAATTCGTCGGCGTGAAGGGCGAAGTCTCGGGCGGAATCACCGATCTCGGCGACGGTCAGCATTGGAAAGGCAACACCGCGGCCGGCATGGCCTTCGGCGGCGGGCGCGGCCATGTGCTTTTCTCGGGCGAAGTCAGCAAGAACGTCGGCATCCTGGGCGACATGAGCTCGGAGCCCAATAACCGCGAGTGGATGAACGGCCTGACCGGCGTCCTCACCAACGCTTCTTACAATGCGACGACCAACTCGTCGGTCCCTCAATATATCGTGCGTCCGAACGTGGCCGCCGCCGCGGCCACTTACGGTGGCATCATCACCTCCGGCCCGCTGAAAGGCACGGCGTTCGGTCCCGGCGGTACGCCGTATCAGTTCACCTACGGCCTCGTGGGCGGTGTGTATATGTCCGGCGGCGATTGGCGTGTGTCCGACGTCTCCAAGGCGACCTCGATCGATCCGCGTCACACGCACCAAAATGTGTTCACGCGCGTATCCTACGACGTCACCGACAACGTCAACGTCTATGCCCAGCTGTCATGGGACCGCACCACGCACGAAAGCTATTTCGGCGTCAGCGGCGAGTTGAACACCCTCGTCATGAACGTGGACAACGCCTACCTGCCGGAAAGCGTGCGGCAGCGTGCGCTGGGCTTTGGTCTAACGCAGTTCACCTTCGGCTCGTGGGTCGACGACCTGCATGAGGGCGCCTACACCGAACGTACCGTCAATCGCTATGTCGTTGGCGCGGAAGGCGACTTCGATATCGGCGACAAGACCTGGGACTGGGACTTCTACTACCAGAAGGGCATTACCCGCGCCTCGCAATACTCGCTGGGCAACAAGCTGGTTCCGCTCTACCGCGAAGCCATCGACGCCGTCTTCGATCCGGCCACCGGCCGCGTTGTCTGCCGCGTGAAGCTCTCCAACCCGGCCAGCGCCTGTATTCCGTTCAACGTTTTCGGGGAAGGCGTGGCGACCAAGGCGTCGCAGGACTATCTGTGGGGCTCCTCGTACCGCTACGAACGCTTCAAGCAAGACGTCGCCGCTGCCACGCTGCGCGGCGAGCCGTTCTCCAGCTGGGCCGGTCCGGTCTCGGTTGCCGTCGGCGCCGAATACCGCAAGGAATCGGTTACCGGCATTGCCGACGCCAACGCCCTGGCCGGCAACTGGTACGCGGCGAACTATCGTCCGACCATCGGCGCCTATAACGTGAAGGAAGCTTTCGCGGAAACCGTCGTACCGCTGGCCGCCGACGAGGAATGGGCCAAAGCGCTCGACCTGAACGCCGCGATCCGCGGCACCGACTACTCCACGTCAGGCTATGTGACGACGTGGAAAGCAGGGCTCACCTATACGCCAATCGACGACATCCGCTTCCGCTTTACCCGTTCGCGTGACATCCGCGCCTCGAATCTCGCCGAATTGTTCACCACCGGCATCCGCGGGCTGACTTATGTCAACGACCCGTTCTCCGGAAATCCAAATGCCCAGGCCGAGACGGTCACCACGGGTAACATCGCGCTGACGCCGGAGAAGGCCGACACCACCGGCATCGGTGTCGTGTTGACGCCGACGTTCGTGCCTGGCTTCAGTGCTTCGGTCGACTACTACAACATCAAGATCAAGAACGCGATCGGCACCGTCGGTACCCAGCAGACCATCGACAACTGCTTCGCCGGCAACACCGTGTTCTGCTCGGGCGTCGAGCGCGCGCCGGTCAACGGCGTGCTGACGATCGTGCGCGTATACGCCCAGCCGTTCAACTTCGTCAGCGAAATCGACCGTGGCATCGACTTCGACGTCAGCTACCGGATGCCGCTATCCGACATCGCCGACGACTTCGACGGCAATGTGTCGCTTCGCTTCCTGGCCACACACTACCTGAAAAACCTCGTCTCGAACGGCATCAACGAGCCGATCGACCGCGTCGGTCAGAACACCATCGTCTCCAATGCGGGCCTGCCCAGCTGGCGCTGGACCAGCACCGTGACCTTCGATGTCGATCCGGTGTCCGTGACCCTGATCGGCCGCGGCGTGTCCTCTGGTGTATGGGATAAGGCCTACATCGAATGTACGACGGGCTGCCCGCGTTCGACCGTCACGCATCCGACCATCGACAAAAATCAGGTCAAGGGTGCGTTCTACCTCGACACCAACCTTCAATATAAGCTGGCCTTGGGCGATTCCGAGGCAACCGTGTTTCTGAACGTCGACAACGTGTTCGA
>Ga0102832_1000887_pt1 | contig 30822 bp, 24 predicted proteins | sample EBPBio282013_DNA_FD_88942 | JGI IMG/M metagenome (GOLD analysis project Ga0102832, IMG submission 88942) | Wastewater treatment Type I Accumulibacter community from EBPR Bioreactor in Madison, WI, USA - Reactor 2_5/28/2013_ DNA (Illumina Assembly) | ecosystem: Engineered > Bioreactor > EBPR >... | reverse complement strand
AGGAATAGCCGAGGTAGTTGAGCACGGCCGGTTCGCCGGGCTTGATCTCCAGGGCTTTCTTGAAGTCCTTCTCGGCGTTGGCCCAATCCTTGGCGCGTTCGTAGGAGATGCCGCGCGTGTAGTAGATCGCCCAGTTTTCTTCGGCGTTGGCGGGGCGCAGTTTCAGCGCGGCGGAATATTCCGCCACCGCATCGCCAAAGCGTTCCTGGCGGCGGAACAGGTCGCCGATGGCGATATGCGCGTCCGCCCATGTCGGACGGTCCTTCAGGATTTCGCGCAGGTAATTGAGCGATTCATCGGCACGGTTCATCTGCGCGAGATTGCTCGCGACCTGCATACGTGCTTCCAGGGCGCCCGGCTCATCCTTGGGGATCGCCGACAGCACGGCGTTGGCTTCCTCGAGGCGCCCGCGCGCGGTGAAGGCGCTGCCGACGAAAGCGCGCGCGACCGTGAGCTGCGGGTTCACATGGATCGCGGTCTGGGCGTAAGCGGTGGCGATCTGCATACGCGCCGGGTTCGGTTCGCTTTGCAAGAGAAGCTCGGCGGCGGCGAACAGCGCTTCGGCCATGCCTTCCTGCGGCGTGATCTTGGCGGCGGGTTGATTGAGCGCGGCCGTCATCGCGTCGAGCATGGGCGAAGGGCCGTGCGCCTTCTCGAAGCGTTGGAGTACGGACTTGGCCTGCGCCGTCTTTCCGAGACGGTGATAGCCCTTCACGACAATGCGCAACACCGGCGTGCGCTCGGTTTCGATGTTCGCCGCCAGTGTGTCGTAGTTCGCGCTTGCGGCGTCCTTCAGGCCATAGTGCTCGTTGAGCATGCCGCCCATGAGATCGACGAGCTTCGCGGTATCTTGAAAATTCTTGAGAAGCGAAAGTTCGGCGAGCGCGGTTTCGGCCGGCTTCAGGGGCGCCTGACCCCAGGCGCGCAACACGGGCAGCGCGAAGCTATTCACGCTCTGGGCGGGGATTTTCTCGATGTAACCCCAGGCCGCTTGATAGTCCTTTTTCTTGTAGGCGTCGGCGGCGAGGATCACCGGAGCGATCCCCCGACGCGGATTGGCGTCAAAGGCGCGCTTGGCGGCCGGGACGGCCTGGGCGAAATCGCCCATTTGGGCGGAGAGGAAATAGGAGTCCTCGATCAGCCGGCTGTTGTTGGGATCGAGATCGCGCGCCGCGTTGAGGAAGTTCACCGCCAGCGCGGTGTCGCCGGCCGCTTCGGCATGACGGCCCGCGAGATAGGCCGCGGCAAGGCCCGCCTTGGACGGGGCCGCGGACGCAGCCGAGGGCAGGGCGTTCGGACCGGCGGGCGGTGTCGGGGCCTTGGCGGCGGGGGGCGGTGAAGGATCGGCTGCCAAGGCGCCTTGGCGCGTAACCGAACTCACGCTCATAAGAAGGGCAAACGTCAAAACAGCTGAGAAACGAAACGTCATGGTGATCTTTCGGGCACGAAAACCGGGCTCAGGCCTGTTCCGGAAAAGTGCGCGCGGTTTTCCGATGGAACAGGCCCAAAACTCAAAGAACGGCCATGATAGACCCAAGGGACCGATGCAGGCGATGTCTTAAAGCAACTGTAATCGTTACATATTTGGATAATTCGGACCGCCGCCGCCCTGCGGTACCGTCCAGACGATGTTCTGGGACGGATCCTTGATGTCGCAGGTCTTACAGTGCACGCAGTTCTGGGCGTTGATCTGGAACCGTTTTCCGCCCCCATCCGCGTCCACGACCTCGTACACACCCGCCGGACAGTAACGCTGCGCCGGCTCGGCATAGAGCGGCAGGTTCACCGCGATCGGAATGCTCGGATCCTTCAGCTTGAGATGGCTCGGCTGGTTCTCCTCGTGATTGGTGTTCGAGATGAACACCGAGGAGAGCTTGTCGAAGGAGAGTTTGCCGTCGGGCTTCGGATAGGCGATGGGCTTGTACTTCGCCGCCGGTTGCGTCGACGCCGCGTCGGTCTTGCCGTGGCTGAGGGTGAACGGCAGGCCGATGCCCAGCTGATTCATCCACATATCGAGGCCGCCGAGCATCATGCCGATGGTATTGCCGAACTTGGACAGGAACGGCTTCACGTTCCGCACGCGCTTCAGGTCCTTGTAGATCGAGCTTTGCCGGTACGCGGCCTGGTACTTCGGGAATTCGTCGTGCGCGCGGCCCGCCTTCAAGGCCTCGAACGCACACTCGGCGGCGAGCATGCCGCTCTTCATGGCGTTGTGGCTGCCCTTGATGCGCGGCACGTTGACGAAGCCGGCCGAGCAGCCGATCAGCGCGCCGCCCGGGAAGGTCAGCTTCGGCACCGACTGGACGCCGCCCTCGTTGATGGCGCGCGCGCCGTAGGTCAGGCGCTTGCCGCCCTCGAGGTACCTGGCGACCTCCGGGTGGGTCTTGAAGCGCTGGAACTCGTCGAACGGCGAGACGTAGGGATTCTCGTACGACAGGTGAACGACCAGGCCGATCGCCACGAGGTTGTCGCCGAAGTGGTACATGAAGGTGCCACCCGAGCTGCCCGACTCCGAGAGCGGCCAGCCTTGGGTGTGGACCACCAGGCCCTTCTTGAACCGCGACGGCTCGACCTGCCACAGCTCCTTGAGGCCGATGCCGAACTTCTGCGGGTCGACGCCGTCACGCAGGTCGAACTTGGCCATCAGCTGCTTGGCCAGCGAGCCGCGCACGCCCTCGCCGATCAGCGTGTACTTCGCCAGCAGGTCCATGCCCGGCGTGTAGCTGTCCTTGGGCTTGCCATCCTTGCCGACGCCCATGTCGCCGGTCGCGACGCCCTTCACCGACCCGTCGTCGTTGTACAGCACCTCGGCGCCGGCGAAGCCCGGGTAGATCTCGACCCCCAGCGCCTCGGCCTGCTGGCCGAGCCAGCGCACGACCTCGCCCAGGGAGACGATGTAGTTGCCGTGGTTGTTCATCAGCCGCGGCATCAGGAAGTTGGGAAAGCGGTACGAGCCGGTCTTGGTCAGGAACACGAACTGGTCGTCGGTGACCTCGGTCTCGACCGGCGCGCCCTGCTCCTTCCAGTCGGGGATCAGCTCGTTCAGGCCGATCGGGTCGATCACCGCGCCGGACAGGATGTGGGCGCCCAGTTCCGACCCCTTCTCGATCACGCAGACCGAGACTTCCTGGTTCCGCTCGGCCGCCAGCTGCTTGAGACGGATGGCGGCCGACAGCCCGGCCGGGCCACCGCCCACGATCAGCACGTCATATTCCATCGACTCGCGCGCCATTACCGTCTCGCTCTGCAATGTCTTTTCAACATGGACGCGCCGCCGCCCGGCGACGATCCTTGCCGTTTAGATAGCCTGTCGGGGGCACTCTCGCCACCCGCGGAAAGGGGAATTCCCGTGGCAGAACTGGCCGGTATCGAGAGCAGGATCTTCACGGCGCGGGATTTCCGGCTCGAGAGCGGACAATCCCTGCCGATCCTCGAATTGGCCTACGAGACCTACGGCACCCTGTCGCCGGCCGCGGACAACGCGGTCCTGGTGGTCCACGGCTACACCTCCAGCCACCATGCGGCCGGCCGCAATGCACCGGGCAAGCAGGGGCGCGGCGTGCCCGACGGGGCCGTCGGCTGGTTCGACGGCCTGATCGGGCCGGGCAAGGCGGTCGATACCGCGCGCTACTTCGTGATCTCGGTCAACGCGCTGGGTTCGGCGCACGGCAGCACCGGCCCCAACAGCATCGATCCGCGCACCGGCAAGCCCTACGGCCCGACCTTTCCCGACATCACCATGCGCGACATCGTGACCGCCCAGAAGCTGCTGGTGGATTCGCTGGGACTGAAGAGCCTGGTCGCGGTGATGGGCCCCTCGATGGGCGGCTTCCAGTCGTTCCAGTGGGCGGCCTCCTATCCCGGCTTCATGAAGGCGATCGTCGCCTCGGTCAGCGCGCCGCGCTCGCCCGGCGGGCTCGACCGGCTCGACGCGCTGCAGCAGCGGCTGGCCAGCGATCCCAACTGGAACGGCGGCTGGTACTACGACAATGGCGGCATCGCGCGCACGCTCGAGGAGCTGCGCTTCGAGACCCTGATGAACTACGGCCAGAACGAGATCCTGGCCGAGACCATGCCCGATCCCAAGGCGCGCGAGGCGACGATCCGGGCCAATGCCCAGGCGTGGTCCAAGCTGTACGACGGGCATTCCATGGTCGTGCTGCGCAAGGCGATCGGCACCTTCGACATCACCGGCCAGTACGACCGGCTGAAGGGCACGAAGGTGCTCTACGTCCAGTCACCGTCCGACAAGCTGTTCGACATCGCGCTCTGCCCGCAGTACGTGAGCGACATGCGGCGCGCCGGGATCGACATCACCTACGTGGAACTGCCCAGCAACAAGGGCCACATGGCGAGCCACGCCGATGCCGCGCTGTGGGCGCCGATCCTCGGCGCGTTCCTCGAGCGCCTGCCCTGATCGACGGACCATGACCGAGCTGGCGGCCCCCGAGAACATCGCCTTCCTGCTGCGCTGGTACGCCGGCCACGGCATCGAGGACGCGATCGGCGAGACGGCGATCGACCGCTTCGCGGTGCCGCCGCCGGCCGCGTCCCCCGCCGAGGCCGCGCCGCCCGCCCCTGCGGCCGGTCCGGTGGCCGGTGCCACGCCTGCCGCCTCACCCGCCGCCCCGCGTCCGCCGCGGCCCGCGGCGCCGCCCGCGCCCGCCGTGGCGCGCGCGCCGATCCCGCTCGAATCGCCGCAACTGGTCGAGGACGCGCGCGGCGTCGCGCAGCGTTGCACCACGGTGGCCGAGCTGGAGGCCGCGGTGCGCGCCTTCGAGGGCTGTGCGCTCAAGCGTACGGCCAAGAACACCGTGTTCGCCGACGGCGTGGTCGGTGCGCCGGTGATGATCGTCGGCGAGGCGCCGGGCAACGACGAGGATCGCCAGGGCAAGCCGTTCGTCGGCGTCAGCGGCCAGCTGCTCGACCGCATGTTCGAGGCGATCGGGCTGAGCCGCGCGCGCGACCTCTACATCACCAACATCCTGTTCTGGCGGCCGCCGGGCAACCGCACGCCGACCCTCTCCGAGCAGGCGACCTGCATGGCCTTCACGCGCCGCCACATCGAGCTGGCGAAACCGAAGCTGGTGGTGCTGGCGGGCGGCACGGCGGCGAAGTCGGTGCTCGACACGACCGAGGGCATCATGCGCCTGCGCGGCAAGTGGCAGACGCTGACCCTCGACGACGGCAGTACCGTGCCCGCCCTGCCGACGCTGCACCCGGCCTACCTGCTGCGCACGCCGGCCAGCAAGCGGCAGAGCTGGAGCGACCTGCTCTCGGTCGACGCCAGGCTGCGGGAACTGGGCGTGCGTTAAGTAAGTCTTGTCATCCCGACCGGAGCCTCGCGCAGCGAGGCGGAGCGGAGGGACCTTTCACAGCCTCGATGAGCAGAAAGGTCCCTCGCTGCGCTCGGGATGACAGATGATCAATCCGCCGCGCGGGCCAGCGGCTCGGGCTCGAGGGCCTCGAGCACCTTCGGCGGCGACATCGGCAGGCTGTCGAGACGCTGGCCGATCGCCCGGTACATCGCGTTGCGGACCGCCGCCATCACCGGCACCAGCGGCACCTCGCCGACGCCGCGCACGCCCTGCGGGTGCTTGGGGTTCGGCACCTCGAGCATCACCGCGTCGAGGTGCGGCAGGTCCGACATCACCGGCATGCGGTAGTCGAGGAAGCCCGCGTTATCGAGCTTGCCCTGCTTGTTGTAGATGTACTCCTCGCTCAGCGCCCAGCCGATGCCCTGGGCGACGCCGCCCTGGATCTGGCCTTCCGCGTAGTCGGGATGGATGGCGCGGCCGACGTCCTGGAACGCGGTGTAGCGCGTGACCCAGGCGCGACCGGTTTCCGGATCGACCTCGACGTCGCAGATGTGCGTGCCGAAGCCGCCCTCGGCGCCCGCCGTGTTGCTCGCCGCGCCGGCGCCGATCGGGCCGCCGGTCTCGCTGGCGCGGGCCGCGATCTGGGCGAGCGACAGCGGCTCGAACTTGCCGGCGTTGTCGCCGGCCGGACGGGCGTAGCCGTTGTCCCAGGTCACCGCTTCCGGCTCGATCTTCCAGATCTTGGCGGCGCGCTCGCACAGCGTCTTGATCACCTTCTCGGTGGCCTCGGTCACGACCATCGCCGAGGCGAAGGTGACGCGGCTGCCGCCGGTCAGGTTGGAGAAGCCGATGCTGCTGGTGTCGCCGATCAGCACGTTGACCTTGTCGTAGGGAATGCCGAGCAGCTCCGACGCGATGTTCATCGTCGAGGCGCGCGAGCCGCCGACGTCGGGATGGCCGGTCACGACCAGGATCGTGCCGTCCTCGTTGACGCGCACGTCGGCGCTCGATTCGCCGCCGGCGTTGAACCAGAAGCCGCTCGCCACGCCGCGGCCCTGGTTGGGGCCGAGCGGCGCCTTGTAGTGCGGGTGCGCCATCGCGGCGCGCAGCGTCTCCTGGTAGCCCATCACCGGGTAGACCGGACCGTGCACCGCCTTGGTGCCCTGCTTCGCGGAATTCTTGAGGCGCAGCTCGAGCGGATCCATGCCCAGCTTCTCGGCCAGCTCGTCGAGCACGCACTCGACGGCGAAGGCGCCGATCGGCGCGCCCGGGGCGCGGTACGCCGCGACCTTCGAGCGGTTCGACACCACGTCGTAGCCCAGCGTGTGGGCGTTCGGGATGTCGTAGGGACCGAAGGCGCAGCCGGCGGCGCCGCGGATCGGCGAGCCCGGGAAGGCGCCGGCCTGCAGCCAGTAGGTGCCCTGCGCGGCGACGATGGTGCCGTCCTTCTTGGCGCCGATCCTGACCGTGCTCATCGAGCCCGAGGTCGGGCCGGAAGCGCGGAACACCTCCTCGCGCGACATCACCATCTTCACCGGGCGGCCCGACTTGCGGGCCAGCACCAGCGCCAGCGGCTCGAGGTAGATGATGGTCTTGCCGCCGAAGCCGCCGCCGATCTCGGCCGGGATGGCGCGGATCGAGCTCTGCGGCACGCCGGTCAGCAGCGAGGTCATGGCGCGGACCATGAACTGCCCCTGGCTGGAGCTCCAGATCGTCGCCTTGCCGTCGACCATGCTGACCAGGCAGGCGTGCGGCTCGATGTAGCCCTGGTGGACCGGCTCGGTCTCGAAGCTGCGCTCGACCACGACCTCGGCCTCGCGGAAGCCGGCCTCGACGTCACCCTTCTTGTGCTCGAGCGTGCCGGCGATGTTCGACGGCTTGCCGTCGAAGCGGACGTGGTCGTGCAGGATCGGCGCGCCCGGCTTCATCGCGTCCTTGACGTCGATCGTCCAGGGCAGGACCTCGTAGTCGACCTTGATCAGGCCCAGCGCCTCGGTGGCGATCGCCTGCGTGGTGGCCGCGACGGCGGCGACCGGGTGGCCATGGAACAGCGCCTTGTCGCGCGCCATGACGTTGCGGCACATCCAGCGCATGTCCTGGATGCCCAGCATCACCGGACCCTTGTCGATCGGGAAGTCGACGATGTCCTTCGAGGTCATCACCGCCATCACGCCCGGCAGCTTCTCGGCCTTCGAGGTGTCGATCGACTTGATGCGGGCGTGCGGGTGCGGGCTGCGCAGGACCTTGCCCCAGATCATGCCGGGCATCGTGGCGTCGGCGGCGTAGGCGGCGCGGCCGGTCACCTTGTCGGCGCCGTCCGGCCGCGGGGTGCGCTTGCCGATCCACTTGTTGTCCGGGTTCTCGGTCATGGCGGTGCGTCCTGTCTGTTCGATGAATCGGAATGACCCGCAATCAGAACGAGTCGCGACCGGCAGATCAAGCCGGTTGTGAGCCTACAATTTCTTCCTGAGGAAGAACTTCTGGTGGCCGGCCGGGTAGTCGTCGAGGGTGCCGAACACCTCGTAGCCGCGTTTCTCGTACATCGGCCGGGCCTGGAAGCTGTGGGTGTCGAGGGTCGCCCAGCGGCAGCCCTTTTCCCGGCCGATCGCCTCCGCCCGGTCCAGCAGGCGGGTCGCCCAGCCCTGCCCGCGCAGCGCCTCGTCGACCCAGACCATGGAGATGCTGAGCCAGCCGCCCCAGGCGATGGCGATCGTGCCGCCCAGGATCTCGCCACGGGCGTTCTTCAGCAGCAGGTTGACCGGGTACCAGGTGGACACCCCGGTGGCCGCGAAATTGAAGGCCTCGAGGTGGGCGCGCACCACGGCCGCCCCCGCCTCGGTCGGGTCGAAGACGATTTCGAGGTCGGGCTCGAGTCCGGGCGCGGCAGTCACGCCGTCGCCACGCGCTGCGCTTCCTTGAGACGGCCGACCGCCTCGCGCACCACCGGGTCGAGCCCGGCGCCGCCCGCCCGGAGGTGGGCCACGATGTCGGCCTTCATGCGCGGGTCCCAGAACTTCTCGAGGTGGTCGGCGATCTCGGCCACCGGGTCGCCCCGGCGCTGCGGTACGAAGAACTGCGCGATCTGGTTGGCCATCATGACCAGCCGGGGCGTCTGACCGGACATCGCCTACTCCGCCGCCGCGACGGCAATGCGCCGGCTGTGCCTGGCCTGCTCGGTGTACTCGCGCTGCCACTCGCTGGGGCCGTTCGACGGCGCCACCTGCACCGCCGTGACCTTGTACTCGGGACAGTTGGTCGCCCAGTCCGAGAAGTCGGTCGTGACCACGTTGGCCTGCGTGTCGGGATGGTGGAACGTCGTGTAGACGACGCCCGGCGCGACGCGGTCGGTGATCTTCGCGCGCAGCGTCGTGGCGCCGGCGCGGCTGTCGAGACGCACCCAGTCGCCGTCGCGCACGCCGCGCTGCTCGGCATCGTGCGGGTGGATCTCCAGCACGTCCTCGGCATGCCAGGCGCCGTTCTCGGTGCGCCGCGTCTGGGCGCCGACGTTGTACTGGCTGAGGATGCGGCCGGTGGTCAGCAGCAGCGGGAAGCGCGGACCGACCTTCTCGTCGGTCGGCACGTACTCGGTGATCATGAAGTTGCCCTTGCCGCGGGCGAAGCCGCCGATGTGCATGATCGGCGTGCCGAGCGGCGCCTTCTCGTTGCACGGCCACTGGACCGAGCCCACTTCGTCGAGCAGGGCATAGGAAACGCCGGCGAAGCTCGGCGTCAGCCGCGCGATCTCGTCCATGATCTCCGACGGGTGCGCGTAGGGCATCTCGAAGCCCATGGCCTTGGAGATCGCCAGGGTGATTTCCCAGTCGGCCATGCCGTTCTTCGGAGTCATGACACGACGCACGCGGTTGATGCGCCGCTCGGCGTTGGTGAACGTCCCGTCCTTCTCGAGAAAGGTCGAGCCCGGCAAAAAGACATGGGCATAGTTCGCCGTCTCGTTCAGGAACAGGTCCTGGACCACGACGCATTCCATCGCCTTGAGCGCGGCCGCGACGTGCGTGGTGTTGGGATCGGACTGCAGGATGTCCTCGCCTTGCACGTAGAGGCCCTTGAAGCTGCCCTCGATCGCTGCATCGAACATGTTGGGAATGCGCAGCCCGGGCTCGGCGTCGAGCGGGCGGCCCCACATCTCCTCGAACATGGCACGGGTCGCATCGTCCGAAATGTGGCGATAGCCGCTGAGCTCGTGCGGGAACGAGCCCATGTCGCAGGAGCCCTGGACGTTGTTCTGGCCGCGCAGCGGGTTCACGCCGACGCCCAGCCGGCCGAGATTGCCGGTCACCATCGCCAAGTTGGCGATGGCCATGACCGCGGTCGTGCCTTGGCTGTGCTCGGTAACGCCGAGGCCGTAGTAGATCGCGCTGTTGGGGCCGGCCGCGTAAAGCCGCGCAGCGCCGCGGATCGCCTCGGGCGAGACGCCGGCCATCAGGCCGACCGCCTCGGGGCTGTTACGCTCCTCCGCCACGAAGGCCGCCCAATACTCGAAGGCATCGCGGTCGCAGAAGGAACGCACGAAGGCTTCGTCGACCAGACCTTCGGTGACGATGACATGGGCCAGCGCGTTCAGGATCGCGGCATTGGTGCCGGGCCGCAGCGGCAGGTGATAGTCGGCCTCGACATGCGGCATGCGCACGAGGTCGATGCGGCGCGGATCGATCACGATCAGCCGCGCGCCCTGGCGCAGGCGCTTCTTCATGCGAGAGGCAAAGACCGGATGCGCGTCGGTCGGGTTGGCGCCGATCACCAGGATCACGTCTGATTGCTCGACGGAATCGAAGTCCTGCGTGCCGGCGGACGTGCCGAAAGCGGTCCTGAGACCGAAGCCGGTCGGCGAGTGACAGACGCGGGCGCAGGTATCGACATTGTTGTTGCCGAAGCCGCCGCGCACCAGCTTCTGCACGAGGTAGGTTTCCTCGTTCGTGCAGCGCGAGGAGGTGATGCCGCCGATCGCCAGGCGTCCGTGCTTTTCCTGCAGGCGCTTGAACTCCGACGCGACCCGACCGATCGCCTCGTCCCAGCTCACTTCGCGCCACGGCTGATCGATGCTCTCGCGCATCATCGGCTTCAGGATGCGCTCACGGTGATTGGCATAGCCCCAGGCGAAGCGGCCCTTGACGCAGGAGTGGCCGCGATTGGCCTTGCCGTCCTTGTAAGGAACCATGCGCACCAACTCTTCGCCACGCATCTCGGCCTTGAAGCTGCAGCCGACGCCGCAATAGGCGCAAGTCGTGACGACCGAATGCTCCGGCAAGCCGATGTCGATCACGCTCTTTTCCGACAGCGTTGCGGTCGGGCAAGCCTGGACGCAGGCTCCGCAGGAGACGCACTCGGAACTCAGGAAATTGTCGGCCGCCGCGCCGGGCGATACCTTGGAGTCGAAGCCGCGACCTTCGATGGTCAACGCAAAGGTGCCCTGCACCTCTTCGCAGGCGCGCACGCAGCGGGAGCAGACGATGCACTTGGACGGATCGAACGTGAAATACGGGTTCGACTCGTCCTTCGCCTGCCGGGTGTGGCTCTCGCCATCGTAGCCGTAGCGCACCTCGCGCAGGCCGACGGCACCCGCCATGTCCTGCAGTTCGCAATCGCCGTTGGCGGCGCAGGTCAGGCAGTCGAGCGGATGATCGGAGATGTAGAGTTCCATCACGCCGCGTCGGACCTGCTTCAACCGCTCGGTCTGGGTCGACACGACCATGCCTGCCGCCACCGGCGTGGTGCACGAGGCGGGCGTGCCGGCGCGACCGGCGATCTCGACGAGACAGAGGCGGCAGGAGCCAAACGCTTCGACGGAGTCGGTGGCGCAGAGCTTGGGCACCTGGATGCCCGCCTCGACGGCAGCGCGCATGATCGACGTGCCGGCTGGCACGGCGACGACGTGGCCGTCGATGGTGAGGCTCACGGTCTCTTCTGCGCGACTGACCGGCGTGCCGTAGTCGATTTCGGGGACGAGGGACATGACGGCCTCTTAATCGGCCGCCGCGACAAGGCGCGGCCGGTCGAAATCTTCGGGGAAATACTTGAGGGCGCTCATCACCGGATAAGGCGTGAGCCCGCCCAACGCGCAGAGCGAGCCGAACTTCAAGGTCTGGCAAAGGTCGGTGATCAGGGCGAGATTGGCGGCGACCCGCTCGCCGCGGATGATCTTGTCCATGGTTTCCGCGCCGCGTATCGAACCGATGCGGCAGGGCGTGCACTTGCCGCAGGATTCGAGGGCGCAGAATTCGAGCGCGAAGCGCGCCTGGCGAGCCATGTCGACCGTGTCGTCGAACACCACAACACCGCCATGGCCGACCAATCCATCGAGCGCGGCAAAGGCTTCGTAATCGAACGCCGTATCGAACAGAGACCTTGGGAAATAGGCACCGAGCGGCCCGCCCACCTGCACCGCGCGCACCGGCCGCCCACTCGCCGTGCCGCCGCCGATCTCGTCGACGATCTCGCCCAGGGTGAGGCCGAAAGCCGTCTCGAAGAGGCCGCCCTGCTTCACGTTGCCGGCGAGCTGGATCGGCATGGTGCCACGCGACCGGCCCATGCCCAGCGCCGCATAGGCCTCGGCGCCATCGGCCAGGATCGCCGGCACGGTCGCGAGCGAGACAAGGTTGTTGATGACGGTAGGCCGGCCGAACAGGCCCTTGTGCGCGGGCAGCGGCGGCTTGGCACGCACCTGCCCGCGCTTGCCTTCGAGGCTTTCCAGCATCGAAGTTTCTTCGCCACAGACATAGGCGCCGGCGCCGGCCCTCACGTCGATCTCGAAACCCGCCGCCGCGCCGAGAAGGCCAGAGGATTCGGCGACGGCGACTGCCTTCGAGAAGGTCCTGATGGCGTCGGGATATTCGGAGCGGATGTAGACGTAGCCTTTGGCCGCACCGACCGCGAGCCCGGCGATGATCATGCCTTCGATCAACACGAACGGGTCGCCTTCCAGGAGCATGCGGTCGGCGTAGGTCCCGGAGTCGCCTTCGTCGGCGTTGCAGACGATGTATTTCGTGTCGCCCTTGGCTTCGGCGACGGTCTTCCATTTGATGCCCGTCGGGAAGCCTGCGCCGCCGCGTCCGCGCAGACCGGATGTCAGGACGGTGTCGCGCGTCTGCGCCGGACCGACCATAATGGCCGCGCCAATGCCGTTGAGCCCGCCCGCCGCCTGGTATTCGTGGAAGGAGGTGGGATCGACGTTGCCGCAGCGCGCGAAGGTGAGGCGGGTCTGCGCCTTCATGAAAGGGTGGTCGGCAATGCGGCCGATGTTGAGCGGGTGATTCTTGAACGCGGCATCGAAGAGCGAGGGGACATCGGCGGCCGTCACGGGGCCAAAGCCCACGCCGCCCACCTCGATCAACGGCTCCAGCCAATGCATGCCGTGGGAGCCGGTGCGCACGATGGACACGGCGACCTTCCGCTTGGCCGCTTCACGGGCGAGCGCGGCGGCGACGTCATCCGCGCCGAGCGCGACGGCGGCGGAATCCAAAGGAATGCAGATCCGGATGCTCATGCGCGCGCCTGCTTGATCGCGGCGGCGAGCGCGGTGTCGTCGAGGCGACCGACGAGTTTGCCGTCGATCATCGCGGCCGGCGCGCAGGAACAAAGGCCCAGACAGAAGACCGGTTCGAGCGTGACGCGCCCATCGGCGCTGGTGCCGTGCCAGTCCACACCGAGTTGACTCTTGGCCGTGGCGGCGAGGGCGTCGGCGCCCATGGATTGACAGGCTTCGGCGCGGCAAAGCTTAAGCACATAGCGGCCGGGCAATTCGCGGCGGAAGTCGTGATAAAAGGACACGACGCCATGCACGTCCGCGCGGGACAAATTAAGTGCGTCGGCGATCATCTCGATGGCGCGCTCGGTGATATGACCGAAAGCGTCCTGAAGGGCGTGAAGGATGGGCAGCGTGGCGCCGTCGACGGATTTCAGTCCGTCGATGATCTCGCCCGCGTGTTTTTCGTCCCAGGCAGAATAAGAAGACATAACAAGAGTATCCGCGTGAATGTGCGCGTTGAATAGTGCCCGATCTGGCCAATATGTCTATACAAAATAGCGCGATTTTTCGCAGAAACGGAATGTACAGTTGTGACCATCCCCGGCCAAAACTCGAGAAACCGGCCTTTTTGAAGGGGCTTCGGGCACGAGCCATTTTCGGAGGCCGGTGTGGGCGTTGCGTGGGGCCGGATCTTCGAACGTTCGATAGAGCGCGGGGGAGGCTGCGGCCCGCCACAAAGGCGCGCACGTCCCGTTCCGCGAGGGGCGGCCCGGAACGAACGCGGCGGCATGACCTTCGACCGCGCGCGGTTTCATCCCGGTGGCGCATTTCGTTGGCCGGCGGAGCTTGTGCTGTGGTCTTGGGCGGCATTGCCAGGCATTCTGCGGCCCACGCGGATATTTTCATCGCTGCGGTAACGGCCCCATGAAAGAAGCTCTTTTTGTCGTCGATATCCAGCCGACGTTCGCCACGCCCGCGGGGATCGTCGACGAAATCAGGGCGTTGAGCGGGAAGCTCTACACGGTCGCGACGGTCGAGCGGCACGATGAGTCCGTCACGCCGTTCGAGCGTCAATTGGGCTGGAAACCGGGCGCCCACGACGAACCGCTGGTGGCCGCGAACCGCGTGTTCGTCAAATTCGGATACCTGCCGCCGGCCGCGGCCATCGCGCACTTGAAGGAACAGGGCATCGGCCGGGTTTACGTCTGTGGGAACCAGACGGAGACCTGCTGTCTCGGCGCAGGTTTCATGCTTTTCGATGCGGGCCTGCACCCGACCTTGTTGAAATGGCTGAGTGTCGGCTCATCGCTGGACCGTTCCGGCGAGCTTGGCGCGCGGCTCTGGCAACATCATTTCGGCAGCGTGCTCCACAGCCGCGAGGACTTCCCGCTCTCGCGTCACGGCGGCGCGCGGTAAATCGTTTCGCGTCTCGCAAGGTGGAGGCTCCTCCCGGAGCGCTGGCGCACGTCCTTGCCGGCGCCGCGTATAGCGCAGCAAAAAAATCAACGGCCCGCCCTAAAATTTAGGGCGGGCCGCACGGTCGATCAGTTCACTCTTGGTTTATTAGGGTTTCTTATAGGTGTCGTGACAGCCCTTGCACGAAAGAGCACCCACCGCGGCTTCGCCGGACTGGCCACCGGCGCCGTCCTTCTTCGCGATTTCGATCGCCTTCATGATGTTCTTCTCGGCTTCATCGAGCTTGGCGTTGAAGTCGGCGTGGCTCTTCCAAATCGCCGGCAGAGCGTTGCCGCCTTCGACGTTCGGTTCAAACGCGAGCTTCGCCTGGCGAACGGAATTGAGCAGGATCTCGAAGTGCGAGAACAGCATCTTGTCCGGAACCATGCCAGCCAGGATCTGACCGATGGCGGCCGACTGCGCGCCCATGGTCTTCATGATTTCCTGGCGGTAGGCGATGACGTCCTCATCGCGCATGGCCTGCTGCGCATTGGCAGACGCGACCGGCAGCGCAATCGATGCCGCCATAACAATCCCACACACTCCATTCCGCAAACGCATCGAGTTCTCCTGTATCTCTTATTACGATCTCGCGGCCAAAATAGCGGAATTGCCAGAGCCTCGCAAATAAACGCGACGTGACTTTTTTGGCCTCGAGTTACAATCGGCTTACTTATGGGCGCTCATCGCGGTGACATTGTGGCCAAAACCGCGCCTCGGTGTGGTGCGAGTCCTCTGGCCGCGCTTCAAAACAAACCGTTGAAACAGGCGCCGCTTCCACCACGCGTCATGCGCCGTCTCAGTTTAGAAATGCGCCTGTATGACGCATGGTTTCTATAAAGATCAGCGCGACAAGCGGCCTTGCGCGCGTGGGCGCCGATACGAGAGACTGTCGCCTTGCCGTATAGCGGGATTGGGGCGTCATGCGGATGTGGGGAATGCGCCGCGCGAGCGTGGCCGCGGTGCTGTTATTGAGCGCCGCCGAAGCGAAGGCGCAGCGCGTCGCGGACAATGCGGTGAAGGCCGCGGACGACGCTTTTGGAACCGCGGTCGGCAACGAGCGGACCGGACTTTACGATCCCTTCAACGCGCGCGGTTTCAGCCCTGTCGATGCGGGCAACGTGCGCATCGAAGGTTTGTATTTCGACCAGCAAACCCAATTGAACGGCCGGGTCTCGCGCGGCAATACCGTGCGCGTGGGCATCAGCGCGCAATCTTATGCGTTCCCGGCGCCCACGGGTGTCGCGGACTTCAATCTGCGCCTGCCGGGCGACAAGGCGATTACCAGCTACATGATCGGCGCGGGTACGTTCGATTCATTTGTCACCGAGCTCGATGTGCAAACGCCCCTCAACGACAAACTGAGTGTCGGCGCGGGCGCGGGCTTTGTCCGCTACGACAATCAGGACGCCAGCAAGAACGTCGAGTGGAATGCCGGTGTGCTGTTTCGCTTGCGGCCGAGCGATGCCAGCGAGATCTCGGGTTTCGCCAGCATGCTCGAAGGCTGCCACTACGAACAGCAGATGAGCATCATCCCGGGCGGCGCGTGGGCGCCACCCCGCATCAAACGTCATACATTCTATGGTCAGGGCTGGACGACAAGCGATTGCCGGCAGAGTAACGGCGGGCTCTTGGGCCGCTGGACCCTCGGCGACGACTGGCGGCTGCGGGCCGGGCTTTTCCGCTCGGAGAATATTCAGAAGAAAGCGTTCGGCGATTTCATGCGCAATGTGCAGCCCGACGGAACCGGGCAGCACTTCATCCAAGCCGCGCCGCGCGCCGCGTTCACGTCCTACTCCGGCGAAGTGCGCGTGACGAAGGCGATCGCGCGCGGGGACTTTCGCCATACGATCGATGCGTCGCTGCGGGGCCGCGACGTCAATCGCATCTTCGGTGGCGCGCATTCGATCGCGCTGGGCGCGGGGCGCATCGGCGTCCAGACGTGGCTGCCGGAGCCGACCTTCACGTTCAACCCGCAGACCGCCAACGAAACGCAACAAGCGGCCATGGGAGTCTCGTATCTCGGCCAGTGGGCGCAGCGCGGCGCGCTGACGCTCGGCTTGCAGAAGGTCGACTATCACCGCGACACCTTCGCCCCCAATCTGCCGATGGCGCGCGCGGCGGCGAAGCCTTGGCTATACAACGCGGCGCTGAATATCTTCGTGGCGCCGGACCTTGCCGCTTACGCAAGCTACACCCGGGGTCTCGAAGAAACCGGAACGGCGCCCGACAGCGCGCTCAATCGGGGCGAAGCGATGCCGACAGCGATCACAAAACAAGTGGACGCCGGCCTGCGTTACACGATCAAGCCGGGGTTGAACCTGGTGGCGGGCGTCTTCGAAGTGAAGAAACCTTATTTCACGCTCGACCGCACCAACACGTTCGGCCCCTTCGGCGCGGTGCGTCATCGCGGCGTGGAGATGTCCTTGGCCGGTCAGTTGTTCACGGGCTTCAATGTCGTCGCTGGAATGGTCGCCTTGGAGCCGCGTGTGTCGGGCGATGCGGTGGCGCGCGGTGTGATCAGCGAGATCCCGGTCGGGGTCTTCCCGCGTTCGTCGACTGTAAACATCAACTACGCGCCGCCCTCCTGGCGCGGCTTCGCGTTCGAAGCGTTTTTCTTCGACGGCGGCGGGCAGCGTACGACGCCCGACAATGCGCTGAAGACCCGTGGCTATCGCCAGGTCAATCTCGGCCTTCGTCGCAACTGGTCGTTCTACGGCGTGCCGACGTCGTTTCGCTTTCGCGTGATCAATGTGTTCAATGCCTACGACTGGAATGTCAGCCCGGCCGGCGCATGGTCGCCGCGCGGGCCCATCACATGGCTCAGTAACTTCGCGTTCGATTTTTAAGGAGCCCCGGTCGCCGCAGGCCGTCTCACAGGGCTTTCATGGAAGGGAGGCTTGCGACCTCTGATCGGTAATGCTACAAACAGTAGCATTACGTTCCGTCACATATTTGGGAGGATCCGAGTGAGAGTTCTTACGTGGGCCGCGGTCGCGGCCGGCTGCTGCGTATCTGTCGAAGCGGCGGCCCAGCGGGCAAGCGACGATGCGGTGAAGGCCGCCGAAGATGCCTTCGGCACGACGGTCGGAAATGAGCAAACCGGCCTTTATGGCCCTTATGAAGCGCGCGGCTTCAGCCCGGTGGACGCGGGCAACGTGCGCATCGAGGGACTTTATTTCGATCAGCAGGCGGAACTGAACAGTCACATTCAGCGCGGCAACACCGTGCGCGTGGGCATCAGCGCGCAATCGTATGCGTTCCCGGCCCCGACGGGCGTCGCCGACTTTACCTTGAACGTTCCTGGCGCCGATCCGGTGTTGAGCGCACGTATCGGCGGCGGGCAATACGATACGTGGCTGGTCGAGCTGAATGGGCAAACGGCGGTGACGTCCAAGCTCAATGTCGGCGCGGGTGTCGGCGTCATACGCATCGACAACCAGGAGGGCAGCAAGAATTTGCAATGGACTGCGGGCGCCATTTTCAATCTGCGCCCGTCTGACGCCGCCGAGGTGACCGGTTTCTGGAGTCAGCTCGAGGATTGTCACAACGAACAGCAGACGCGCATTGTGCCGGGCGGTGGATGGGCGCCGCCGGAGGTGAAGCGCCACACGTTCTATGGGCAGGGGTGGTCGTCGGGCGATTGCCGCCAAAGCAACGGCGGGTTCCTCGGCCGCTACAACTTCGGCAACGACTGGAACCTGCGCGCCGGCATTTTCCGCTCGGAGCGCATCCAGCATAAGTCCTACGGCGATATCATGCGCAACGTGCAGCCGGACGGAACCGGCGAGCATTATGTTTTCAAGGCGCCGCGTTCGGCCTTCACCTCCTACTCCGGAGAGGTCCGTCTGCAGAAAATCATCACGGCCGGCGAATTCCGGCACACCGTCGATGCGTCGGTGCGCGGACGCAATGTGGACCGGCTCTTCGGCGGCACCGATAGCAGGTATCTTGGGCCCGGCCGCATCGGTGTGCAGATCGGATTCCCCGAGCCCAACTGGACCTTCGGCCCTCAGACGGCCAATGAGACCAAGCAGGGCGCCGCGGGTTTGTCGTACTTCGGCCAGTGGGCCAATGTCGGCGGTATCACCCTCGGCGCGCAGAAAGTCGACTACCGCCGCGATACGATGGAGCCGGGGCGGCCGATATCGCGGGCGACCGACAAGCCGTGGCTCTACAACGCGGGCGTGAGCGTGTTCCTCGCGAAGGGTCTTGCCGCTTACGTGGGCTATACACGCGGCCTCGAGGAAACGGGCACCGCGCCGGACATCGCGGCAAATCGCGGCGAAGCGATGCCGGCGGCGATCACCAAGCAGATCGACGCGGGCCTTCGCTACACCATCAAACCCGGCATGAATCTCGTCGCCGGCGTGTTCGAAGTGAAGAAGCCATACTTCAACATTGGCCCCGCAAACATTTATGGACCGTTCGGCGCGGTGCGACATCGCGGCTTCGAAACGTCGCTGGCCGGCGAAATCATCCCTGGACTGAATGTGGTCGCGGGCGTGGTGCTGATCCAGGCCCGCGTGAGCGGTGATGAAGTGGATCGCGGATTGCTCGGGAAGGTGCCTGTCGGCGTGTGGCCGCGTCAGTCGCTCTTGCAGCTTCAATACGCACCCAAGGCGTGGAACGGTTTCGGTATCGACACGGCGTTCTACGATGGGGGCGGGCAGATGACGACGCCCGACAACTCCTTCAAGTCGAAGGGCTACAAGGAGGTGATGGCGGGGATGCGTTACGCGTTCAAGATCGGCGACGCGCCGGCGTCCTTCCGCTTCCAGGTTCACAACGTCACCAACTCCTACGGTTGGGAAATCGGCAACGCGGGCGCATGGTTCCCGCGCGCCAACATCCGCTATACCACGAACCTGTTCGTCGATTTCTAAGAGAGGGAGGCTTCGAACTTGCGGGTCCGGATCTCATATGCTACGAATCGTAGCATTACATGGAGTAGCGCAATATGAGCGAGGCGAACGACGAAGCCAAAGACCTTGGGGACCTTGAGCGCGCCGTCATGCAGCTCATTTGGGAGGGCGGGGAGATGACCGCCGAAACCGTCCGCGAAAGTCTTGAGAATCAGGGCCGGCCCCTGAAAGAATCCACGGTCCGCACCGTTCTGCGGCGCCTGGAGGAGAAGGGCTTCCTGACTCATGAGACGGAAGCGCGCACCTTCATCTATCGCGCCGCCGAGGCGCGCGGAAAAGTGGCCGCAAAAGCGGTCAAGCGCATCGTCGATTGGTTCTGCAACGGATCGATGGAGGAGGTTCTGGTGGGTCTGGTCGATTCCAAGATGCTCGACCAGAAACAGCTTCAGGACTTGGCGAAGAAGATCGAGGCGGCGCGCGCCGGGAAGTGTGGCGCCAAGACGGGAGGAAAGAAATGATGCACGCGTTATTCGACGTCGCGCTTCTGGATTCCATGCTGGTGCAGGCCGCCTTGCGCGCACTGGGGCTTGCGGCGGTGGTCGGCGCGGCCTTGTTCCTTTTCAAGGTGCGTAACCCGCACCATCAACTCGCCGCCTGGAGCGCCGTGCTCGCGGGCGCGTTGGCCATGCCGCTTCTGATGATGTGGCTGGTGGTCGAAGTGCCGGTGGAAAACATCGCGGTTCCGGCGGGCAAGATCGCAGAACCGCTGGTGACGGCGACCATGCCGGCTTTCGGACCCGATGGGCCGGCCTTGGAGGCGCATGTGACGCCGCGCGTGGCCGAAGCGCTGGAGACGGCCGAACCTTTCGATTGGCCGGGGCTCGTCGTTGCGCTTTATATGGGTGTCGCGGGCCTTTTGCTGCTTCGTCTTGGTGTCGGGCTTGTCCTGACCGCGCGTATTCGCGCCGGAGCGCTGCGCATTGACGCGCCATGGGCGGGCGAAACCGACATTCGCGTCACCGATGCGATCAAAGCGCCGGTGACGATCGGCTCGACCATCCTCTTGCCGGCCGATTTCGAAACCTGGACCGGAGAAAAGCGCGACGCCGTGTTGTTGCACGAGCGTGCCCATGTGACGCGCGGTGACTTCTACGTCCAAGGTCTGGCCGCCATTCACCGCGCCGTGTTCTGGTTCTCGCCTCTGGCGTGGTGGCTTCATGACCGTCTCGCCGAACTGGCCGAGGATGCGAGCGATGCCGAGGCGGCTTCGCAAGTTCCGTACCGCGCCGACTACGCCGCCGTGCTGCTCGACTTCGCCCGGGTGTCCACCCCGGCGCGTTTGGCGGGGTTCAAGCTTGCGCCCTTAGGCGTCGCCATGGCGCGCCCGGCGACCGTCAGCCGCCGCATCGAGCGCGTGCTGGCCGAGAAGGGTTTGCCGGCGTTCGTCAGCCGCGGCGCCAGGGCCTGGACGGCCTGCGTGGTCTTCACGTTGGCCTGCGCGGCTGCCATTACGATCTGCAAGGTTCCCGCACAAGCCGCGGTGGGCATCAATGTGAAGCCGCGGCACGTCGCGGCCCCGGTGCCGGCGGCAACCGGAGAAGTCTGTTCCGAGGGTGAAGCGGCCGTGCGGCCGATATCGCCGCTGCTGCCGGTCATGCCGGCGCGCCCGATCAGTGCCGCCGTGAGCGCGCCGGCGTCCGCCGCGCCCGCGCACCCGGCCGCGCCTATCGTCCCGATCTCCGCTATTCCGCCGGTGGAATTCGACACGCACGCCGACGGACCCTCCATGCCTGTCGATCATCCGAGTCATTGGAAGGACCCCGGCGTGGCCGCTGATGTCGATATCGATATCGACATGGAGCAGATCCGGGAGCAGATCCGGGAATCCCTTGGGGCCGCGGGCGTGAAAGGCCCGGGCTTCGACAAACAACTCGCCGCGCGTATCGAAGCGGCGGCGGCCCGCGCCGAAGCGAGAGCGGAAGCCGCGGCCGAGCATACCCGCGAACGCCAAACCCAAGCCCGCGAACGTCAATTCGCCGCCGCCGAACCGTCCGGTCCGGTGGTCAAGGAAACGCGCAATGTGGACGCCTTCACCGGCGTCTCGTTCGGCGGCGCGGGCAAGGTGTTCATCACCGTTGGACCCAAGGTTTCCGTCGTTCTTGAAGCCGACGCCACGACCCTTGGCCGGACCCGTACCGAAGTCGAGAATGGCGTGCTCAAGATCCGTGCCCGTAATGACGACAGCTTCTTCAACGGACGCGGCGACATCACCGCGTACATCACGGTGCCTGAGCTGCGGCAGGCCCGCGTGAGCGGTTCGGGCGATCTGAAGGTCACCGGGCTCGCGGGCGGTGAAACCGAACTCAGCGTTTCCGGCAGCGGTAACGTGGAAGCCAGCGGAAAATTGAAGGCGCTCGATCTCGATATCAGCGGGTCCGGCAACGCGAAGATGGACGCTCTGATGGTTGACGAAGCCAGCGTCGCCATCTCCGGTTCGGGCTCGGCCGTGGTCGATGTGCGCGAAGACCTGAACGTGCGGGTGAGCGGTTCGGGCAGTGTGCGCTATCTGACCCAGCCGAAGGACGTCAGCACGTCGATCAGCGGTTCGGGTTCCGTCCGCCGCCGCGACCCGACCTAGGAACGCGGCCCCGCTGACACCAGCGGTTTTTTGGCCGTCCCCAAACGGCCGGGGCGAAATCGACCGGTTGCCAGCGCATAGCACCCATGCGGGTCATGCGCTGGCGCCGTTTTACGAGGGCCGGTACACGACGCCCCGTGCCATTCATGTCGACCACGCTGCTCCTGAGCTTCCTGACCTTCGCCCTGGTGTCATCGATCACACCGGGTCCGAACAACGTTATGCTCATGGCTTCGGGGGCCAACTTCGGCTTCCGTTCGACCTTGCCGCATTTCGCCGGGGTGGCTTTGGGCTTCGCCGCGATGGTGATTTTGGTGGGCCTCGGCCTCGCCGGGATATTCGCGGCGGCGCCTTGGCTTTACGACGTGCTGCGCTGGGTCGGCGCCGCATATTTGTTGTTCTTCGCCTACAAAATCGCCACCGCGCGTGCGCTGGGATCGGCGGAAGCGACTGGGCGTCCCGTGACGTTCTGGCAGGCGGCCGCCTTCCAGTGGGTGAACCCGAAGGCCTGGACCATGGTGGTGAGCGCGATCACGGCGTTCGCGCCGGCCAACCCGACGTTTGGCCACATTGCGCTGATCACGGTCCTGTTCTTCCTGGTGGGGCTGCCGTGCTCGCTCATCTGGATGACGTTTGGGGTTGGCTTGAAGAATTTCCTCAGCCGTCCGGCGGCGCTGCGGGCCTTCAACGTGACGATGGCCGTGCTGCTCGTGATTTCACTCTATCCGCTGATCCTGAACCTTTAGGCGGCAACGTGCTGCGATTGCTGCTTTTTTACCGGCATGGAACCGCGCGTTGGCGTGCGCGTCAATCTTGACAAATAATTGCCTAGGCAACTATTGTCCGGGCAATATTTTCGCGGGGGCCGAGATGGTCTTTTATAAGCTCGAGACGTTCGACGCCTCGCGCTCGGTGGGTTATCTGATCAAGCGCATCAATGCGCTGATGGTGCCGCGCATCGAGGCGCAGTTCACGGATGCCGAGCTGACGTTTACCCAATGGGTCGTGCTGATGCACCTCTGCCATGGCGGCGGCGATACTTGCGCCGACATCGCGACCAACATGAACCACGATGCCGGCGCGGTGACGCGCATTGTGGACCAGATGGAAAAGCGCGGCGTCTTGACGCGCGCGCGCAGCACCAAGGATCGCCGGGTCGTTCATCTGAAGATGACTCCCAAGGGCAGGGCGATGGGCAAATCGCTGACCCCGCGCGTCATGAATTTCTGGAACCACATCCTCACGGAATTCACGGAGGCCGAGGCGTCGATGCTGATCGGCCTTCTGTCGCGCCTTAACGCGCGGCTCGACGCCGCGCCGGTCGCCGCGACAGCGCCGGTCAAGAAGAAGAGGAAGGCCGCATGAAATCCACATTCTCGCGTTCGGCGACGGCGATGGCCTGCCTGATCCTGGCGGGCTGCGTCGCGACGCCGCCGACCACGCCGCACGTCAGCCAACGGACGGCGCAGAGTGCGGGTCTTGGCACGCAGGCCGGACCGGCGATCGACGCGCGCTGGTGGGCCGCTTTCGGCGACGCGCAGCTCGACGGTCTGATGGAAAAGGCACTCGCCGGAAACCCGACCCTGGCGGGTGTCGATGCCCGCTTGCGCGTGGCGCAATCGATGCTGTCCGAAAGCCGCGCCGCGACCTATCCGCAAGCGACGTTCGACGTCCAGGAACAGTACACCCGGTTCAGCGAGACCTACATGATCCCGCCGCCGATCGGCGGAACCACGCGCTGGTTCGGGACCGTGCAGGCCAACCTCAACTGGTCGTTGGATATCGTCGGCAAACAGAAGGTTCAGATCGAACGCGCGCGCGCGACGACGCAGGCCGCCGCGCTCGATGCCGCCGGCGCGCGTCTGGCGCTCGCCGGCGCCGTCACTCAGGCCTATATCGCGCTGGACCGCGCCTATATGCTTGCCGATGTCGCCGAAGAAACCTTGAAGCAGCGTCAGGGCATTTTCGATCTGGCCTCGACGCGCTTTGAAAGCGGTCTCGACAATCCGGCGAACAGCAAGATCGCCGAGGCCCTGCTGTCGTCGGCGAAGGTGGAACGCACGCTGGCGCTGGGCGCGCGTGAGATCGCCGCGCATCAGCTGGCGGCGTTGACGGGGGCAGGGGCCGCGGCGCCTGCCCTGGCGCGACCGTCACTGAATACCGACGCGCTCGCGCTTCCCACAACGCTGCCGGCGGACCTTTTGGCGCGCCGGGCCGATATCGCCGCCGCGCAAACGCGCGTCGCCGCCGCCATGGCGGGCCGTGAACTCGCGCAGAAGGAGTTCTATCCGGACGTCAACCTGGTGGGCGCCGCCGGATGGGCGTCGATTGGGTTGAGCCCGTTGTTCACCGGAGACTCGCTGCAGTATGGCGCGGGGCCGGCGATCCATCTGCCGCTGTTCGATGCGGGCCGCCTGCGTGCGCAATATGCCGCCGCGACCGCGAGCCTCGACCTCGCCGTCGCGGATTACAACGAGTCCCTGTTGACCGCCGTGCGGGAGACAGCCGATGCCCTCAGCACGCTCAAGACGCTGCAGGCGCAAGCCGGCGATCTTGCGCGGATGCGGACCGCCGCCGACGCGACGGTCGATCTCGAGGCGCGGCGCTACAAGAACGGTCTTTCACCGCTTCTGAATGTGCTGAACGCCCAGGATCTCGCGATCCGCGCCCGCCGCGACAGCGCGGCGCTTTCCGCCGATCTGGCCTCGAACCGCGTGCGCCTGGTGATGGCGCTCGGCGGTGGTTTCGATCCCGCCAAAACCGTCCAATTCTCTCTCGACGCAGGAAGTTCCCATGAGTGACATCTCCGCGAATGAAAACCGTCGCCGCCGGCTGTTGAGCGGTCTTGGCGTCGTTGTTGCAGGCGCCGCCGTCGCCTACGGGCTCTATTGGTTCCTCGAGGCCCGCCACTATGTGGATACGGACGATGCCTATGTCGGCGGCGACATCGTCGCGGTCACCAGCCAGGAGAACGGCAAGGTCGTCACGCTACGCGCCGACAACACGCAGACCGTGAAGCGCGGCGACGTGCTCGTGGAACTCGATCCCTTGCGCGCCCGGGTCGGCATGGATGCGGCGGAAGCCGAATTGGCCCGGACGGTGCGCGCGGTGCGCGCGAAGTTCTCGCGTGTCGAGGAATTGCGCGCCCAGGAGACCTCGGCGCGGATCGCTCTGGCCCAAGCGCGCAACGATCTTGCCCGCCGCCAGAAGGCGAGCGACACCATTTCGCAAGAAGAGCTGGCGCACGCGCGCGATGCGGTGACGCGCGCCGAGGCCGCGATCAATGTCGTTCAGGGCAGCATCGCCCAGGCGCTCGCCAGCGTCGAAGGCACCAATATCGCTGACAATCCGGACGTTTTAGCCGCGATTGCCCATGTACGCGATGCCAGCATCACGCTGAGTCATATGCGGATCACGGCCGCCGTGGATGGCGTGATCGCCCAGCGCGGCGTGCAGATCGGGCAAATGATCGGCACCGGAACGCCGCTGATGGCCGTGGTGCCGGTCGACGGGCTTTGGATCGACGCGAACTTCAAGGAAGGCCAACTCGGCGAAATGCGCATTGGCCAGCCCGTGACGGTGGTGGCCGACATCTACGGCGACGACGTGACCTACCATGGCAAGGTGGTCGGTTTCTCGGCCGGGACGGGCAGTGCGTTCGCGCTCCTGCCGCCGCAGAACGCCTCGGGCAACTGGATCAAGATCGTCCAGCGTGTGCCGGTCCGCATTGCGTTGGACCCGAAGGAGTTGCGGGAGCACCCGCTGCGCATCGGCTTGTCGGTACACGCGGAGGTGGACCTGCGCGATCGGTCCGGTGCGGTCATGGGCCCATCGGCCCATGCGCGCGAGGTTGCGACCGAGATCGGCGCCATCGAGGCGGCGACGGACCAGGTCATCGCACGTATCTTGTCGGAAAACGGCGCGTAATCCATGTCCGCGCCGGGACAACAGGCGCCGCTGAGCGGCGCACAGCTCGCCATCACGTCCGTTGCGTTGGCTCTGGGCACCTTCATGCAGGTGCTGGACACGACCATCGCCAACGTCTCCCTGCCGACCATCGCGGGGAATCTCGGCGCCAGCACCAGCCAAGGTACGTGGGTGATCACGTCTTTTGCGGTGGCCAACGGCGTGGCCGTGCCGCTGACCGGCTGGCTCATGGGCCGCTTTGGCGTCGTGCGTACCTTCGTGACCTCGGTGTTCTTGTTCACCCTCGCGTCGCTCCTGTGCGGCATCGCCTGGAGCCTCGAAGCGCTGATCGTATTCCGCGTTCTTCAAGGTGCGGTGTCCGGGCCGATGATCCCGGGCTCGCAGGCCCTGCTGATTTCCATCTTTCCACCTGAGAAACGTGCAACCGCGCTCGGGATCTGGTCGATCACGACCCTGGTCGCACCGATCATCGGACCGGTGCTCGGCGGGTTCATCTCCGACAACTATCACTGGAGTTGGATCTTCCTCATCAACATCCCGGTCGGGCTGGGGACGGCTTTCCTGTGTTGGGTCAACCTTTCCAAGCGCGAGACGCCGACGCGTAAATTGCCCATCGACAGCATGGGCCTTGCCCTGCTGGTGATCTGGGTGGGCGCGTTGCAGATCATGCTCGACCTTGGCAAGGACGCCGACTGGTTTGAATCGAGCGAGATCGTCACGCTGACGATCATCGCCGTCATCGGCTGTGCCGTCTGGATCATCTGGGAAATCACGGACAAACACCCCATCGTCGATCTGTCGCTGCTCAAACGCCGCAATTTTTTGCTTGGGACCCTCGCGCTGTGCCTGGGCTATGCCGTGTTTTTCGCGAACATCCTTTTGCTGCCGCTCTGGTTGCAAACCAACGTCGGTTATAACGCGACCTGGGCGGGGTTGGTGGCCGCGCCGGGCGGGTTCATCGCGGTGCTGATCACGCCGCTGACCGCCAAAATGCTCGCGAAGTTCGACGCGCGCTGGGTCGCGAGCGTGTCTTTCGTCGCGTTCGCGGCGTCCTACTTCATGCGCGCGGGTTACACCAACGATGCAAGTTTCTGGGATTTCGCCATTCCATTGCTGGTCAACGGCATCGCGACCGGCACTTTCTTCGTGAGCACGATCACTCTCTCGCTGGACGGAATCCCGCCAGAGCGCATTCCCTCCGCGTCCGGGATCGCGAATTTCAGCCGCATCACCGCGGGCAGCTTCGCGGCCTCCATCGCGACGACGGTGTGGGATCAGCGCGAAGCGCTGCATCAGAACCGTCTGGCGGACGCGACGAGCGTTTTCAACATCAACACCCAGATCGCTCTCGACCGGCTGCACGGTCTTGGCTTCACGGACCTGCAAGCGATCGGGGCGTTGACGCGGAACTTGATGACGCAGGCCTATCTGCTTGCGGTGACGGATTTGTTCTGGATCTCCGGCTGGTTGAGCATTGTCGCTATTGGGCTCGTATGGATGGCGCGGCGCAACCACGGCCCCGCGAGCGGTCCCGTGGCCGCGGACTAAAAGCGCGAACTTCCCAGGCTTCTCAGCCGCAACGCGCTCAAAAATCCGCCTCATTCGGCGGCTATCGCTTCAGGAGACTTTGCGGCGTGGCTGTCGCAGAGAGCGCCTCAGGAGCAAGTGCGACCCGTGACCGAAACCGATATCCATCTTGCCGGACAGCGCCTGATCGCGGCTTACGGCACAGAGGCTTGGTTCGTCGCCGCCGATCTGGCGGTTGCGGCGGCGCGCGCGGGCAACGACGGTGCGGCCGACCTGTGTAATCGCATTGCGCAAGCCATCGAAGAGATGGGCACCACGCAGCCCCGCGTTCAGTAGAAAGATCAGGCGCGTCTTTCATCTGTCCGGCGCAGGAACCCGTGCCTTGGTCTCCCGTTGTCTCCATAATCTCGACGGAAAGCAGCCTCAAGATGACCGGTGGATAAGAGCCCTAAGCTAAGGGTTCACCCAATATCCGTTCCCGGACGGCGCGAAGAATGCCTGTGTCACGGAAGCGGATAAACGACCACGCAATCAGGAATAGCGATTCTTCACGCCAGTCTTGTCGGATTCCGCGTTGTCGCGCGTGGAGCGGGGCCGGCGGGGCGCCCAACAATAGGAGCGCGCCGCTTTAAGGCGCGCGGACGATGACCGTTCCCACAGGCATGAGGCTGAGGCGGGCCAGCTTAAGATGTGCCCAGGCGAAAGGGAGCCCGATGATGGTGACGCCCAGGACGATTGCACAGAAAAGATGGCCGAGGGCCAGCCACCATCCGGCGAGGATGAACCAGACGATGTTGCCGACGAGGCTTAACGGTCCGGCTTCCTTACGCTCTTCGACAGTCTGGCCAAAGGGAATAAGCGTGTAGAGCGCGATGCGGAACGCGGCCGGCGCCCATGGCAGGCCAACGATGGTGATGGCGATCACGCAGCCGGCGATGAGCCACCCCAAAGCCATGGCGCCGCCGCCGAAGATGATCCAGATAATATTGAGAAGAAGTGATCCGGGTCCCATGAACGTCCTACATATGGAAAAGGGCCGCGGGGTGAGAACCCTGCGGCCCTTCTCGGGTTAGTTGCCGAGGTAGTCGCGCTTACCGATCTCGACGCCAGCGTGGCGCAGGATCGCGTAAGTCGCCGTGGCGTGGAAATAGAAATTCGGAAGCACGAAGTCGGTGAGGTAATCGAGCCCCTTGAAGTGCAACTCGCGCGGGCCGGCCTTCAGCGTGATATCGCGGGTCTCTGAGCCTTGGAATTGCTCCGGCTTCAAGCCTTCGAGGAAGGCGATGGTCTTGGCGATGCGAGCCTTCAGGTCTTCAATCGTGGTTTCGTTGTCCGGGAAGGACGGGACTTCCACGCCGGCGAGGCGCGCGCCGCAGCCTTTGGCGCCGTCGCTCATGATCTGGACCTGGCGAGTCAGCGGGAACATGTCGGCGGCCAATCGATAGCCGGTCAGCACGGTCGGCTCGACTTTCTTGGCGGCGCAGAACGCGGCGGCCTTATCGAGAATGGCGGTCATATTCTTCATATAGCGAATCATGACCGGCACCGACGCGTTATACATATTGATCGTCATCGTAGATTTTCCCTCGTGGACGGAATTTGAAAGCAATGTGCTATTCGTCCACAGTTTGGGGCGCATTTCCAGCCAAAATCGCGTGGCGCGGCGGCATTGGCATGGGCAAGTCCGCGCGCGCGGCGCCGCTGATCACCTCCTGGCGCCGGTGCGGCAGGCACCAGGCGAGTTCGTCCTGAAGCCAGGTGAGCATCTTTTCCCGGACGTCGCAGCGTAAATCCCAGGCGGCGCCTGAATTCTTCGCGCTCACCAAGATGCGGATTTCGACGTTCTCATCCTTTAATTCCGTCACCTGGACAGTGAAGACCTTGCCGTCCCACAACTTCGCATCCTTCACGATGTTTTCCGCCTTTGCGCGGAACACGGCGACCGGAACGCGGGGATCGAGTTGGAAGGTCACGGGGGCCAGGAGCGCCGCGTCGGCGCGGGTATAATTCTGGAACGGTTTCTCGATGAAATAGGACAGCGGGACGACGAGGCGGCGCAGATCCCAGAGACGGATGACGACAAAAGCGCCGCCAATATCCTCGACGTTGCCGAATTCGTTTTCGACGACGACGACATCGTCGATGCGGATTGGCTGAGTGATGGCGATCTGGAGCCCCGCGATGATGTTCGAGAGCACGGGACGCGCCGCCAAACCTATCGCGATCCCGGCGACGCCCGCCGAGGCAAACAGACTGACGCCGAATTGACGCACCGTATCGAAGGCCATCATCGCCGTGGCCGCCGTCACGATATAAATCAGGGTATTCACGGTGTGCTTGAGAATCTTCACCTGCGTGAGATGTATGCGCGCGAATAGGTTGTCGTCGATGTCGATGCGATAGCGGAGGACGTGAAGGGCGGCCCCCACGTCCACGGCCACGAGACTCGTCCTCCCGATCAGCACGACAAGCGCGACCCAAAAGACTTGCGCGGAAATCGTCTTAAGCGTCGCGGGAAAGAGGGGCGATTGAAGTGCGAGATTAATAGCCGTCAGCACAAATGCCGCGCGCACAACCCCGCGTACGCGCGCGATGAAAGGGTGCCAGAACTCCCCACGTTTCTTGAGGAGGCGCAAGGCCACACGCTCGACGAAGGCATAAAGGCCGATTGCCGCAAGTGCCGACACCGCCGCTAGAACGAGGCCGAACGCCCAGGGCGGAGCCCACGCCATCGTCCGCTGCAGGACGGCGAAAGTCGGTTCGAGATAATTCATAGTGACCATAACGCCAAAAACGGGTTTCTGTTTCCGGCTGCATCTCGTGGCTGCAGAGCGCGGCTTGAGGAGCGCGCATCATCGGGGTTAAGGTGCCCCGATGAGCGCAAAGAAAAAGAAAGTTCGTCCGATTTTTCTGGTCGGGTTGGGCATCGCGTTGCTCGGCTTCGGCCTCGTCGGCGGTATCGCGCTCGATCTCGCGACCCGGCCGGGGGAACGCTTGCCCGCGGCGGCCGGAACACCCGCCACGCCTGAGCAAAGTAACGCGGCCTCGCCTGAGGCCCTGACAGCGGGGCGCAACATGCGCCCCGAGCGGCCCACGGGACAAGCGATGCGCGCCTGGGCGCCGGATATGCCGGAACCGGCCAATACGGACCCCATGGTCGCATTCGCGGTCCCTGCCACAGCGCCGCGGGACCGTCCGGCGATCGCGATCGTGATCGACGACATGGGTGTGGACCGCGCGCGGTCCTTGCGCATGATTGAGCTCAAGGGGCCCATGACCTTGTCTCTGATGACCTATGCCGACAACTTGCCCGACCTTGCGGCGCGCGCGCGCCGCGCCGGGCATGAGGTGATGGCGCATCTGCCGATGGAGCCCCTCGATCCCAATGAGAACCCGGGCAAGGGCGCCTTACGGGTGAGCATGGATGAAGCGGCCATCCGTACGACCCTCGCGGCCGATCTTGATCCGTGGAGTGGCTATGTCGGGATCAATAATCACATGGGCAGCAAGTTCACCACCGACCGCACGCGCATGAATGTGGTGATGGCGGAGCTGAAGGCGCGCGGCCTTCTGTGGCTGGACTCAAAGACGATCCAAGGCTCGGCCGGA
>Ga0102832_1000886_pt1 | contig 30842 bp, 34 predicted proteins | sample EBPBio282013_DNA_FD_88942 | JGI IMG/M metagenome (GOLD analysis project Ga0102832, IMG submission 88942) | Wastewater treatment Type I Accumulibacter community from EBPR Bioreactor in Madison, WI, USA - Reactor 2_5/28/2013_ DNA (Illumina Assembly) | ecosystem: Engineered > Bioreactor > EBPR >... | reverse complement strand
TGGAAGAGAAGCGCTCCCGGTGGGGCGGCTGGCCTTCAAAGCCAGAGAGGGCCGTTAGCCGGTCCTGGGTGGGTTCGTCTCCCGCTCTCTCCGCCAAATCTCCTCTCGTGGCGTCCAACAGTCGGGAACAACAACGGGCGGCCTACCGAGGTCGCGCGGCTAGTCGCATGAGGTCGGATCAAGGCTGGAAGGTACAGGCGCCTTCCTTGCAGGCGTCGTATGTGTTCTGCAGTTCGTCCTGGACGATCCAGTTGTAGCCCTTTGGCGTCGAGATCGTGAGATCGCGATCGAGCACGGCGACGCGGAACCGCCAGCCCGGGGGCGGCTTCAACTTCGCGCCAAGATCCTTCAGCGTGTCGTAGGTCAGGCTCTTGTCGACCAGCTGACCGAATGCCTGCATCACCCAGGGCGTGCCTTCCGGATCTTGGAGGATGAAGACCGGCTTGCCCTTTTCGAAGGTCATGGACGACCGGCGGTGCGACTGCAGCGGGCTATAGGGGTTCATGTGCGCCGAGGTCAGGGCGACGCCCTTCGGCAGCACGCCTTGACCCATCCAGCGCGCCTGCAAGCCGTCGAAGGTTTCGACCGGGCCGACCGGCAGCGTGATGCTGTCCATTGTCCAGCCGCGCGGGCCGTTGCGGTACGCCGCGAGCACGTCGAACTGCGCCTCCAGCGACGAAACGGTAACCTTGTCCCACAAGCCAGCGGGGCAGGTGTTCTTGGGGTCGGCCGAATTGTTGAGGTCGCTGGTGTTGTAGTAAACGCCGGCGATACCGCTGTCGGGCAGTGTCCTGAACAGCCAGACCTCGCAGTAGATGACGCCGCGCAACCCCGTGTAAGTCTTGTCGGCTGGTTGTACAGGGATCGGGACAGCACGCATCTGCGGTGTCTCCCGCGCCGCCGCCATTGCCGTCAGCAGTGCATCGACGCATCCCGCCGACAGCTTGCCCATGTTCTGCTTCATGCAGGCCTTGATGCGGCCCTCGCCGGGAAGAACGTCAGAGCACAGGCTGGCTACATCGGCGGCGCAGGAGCGTACCAAGCGAAAATCGCGGACAAGAGCGTCCTGCGCTCGCGCGAAGGTCAAAGGCATGATGAAAGCGAGTAGGAGAATCAGGCCCTTCTTCATATCCGCCAACTCCCTACTTGCGGGCCAGCAACTCGACCGGTGCGATGGTGCCGCGCTCGAGCATCGCCACCATGTTGGCCGTCTTCTGCGGGGCGCTGGCGCCCATGAGGACGTGCAGCCCCAGCGGCGGCGGGCCGCCGGTCTGCGCCAGGCGGGCGCGCATGGCCGCGAAGAAGTCCAGCGCGAAGCGGCGTCGCTCGCGCTCGGCGAACACGGTGAAGCCGGCGCCTTCCAGCGCCGCGCGATAGGCGGCGGGCGGGACGACGAAGCTGGTCTCGGGCCGGCTCGACCAGGGCACCGGGAAGTCGAGGGTTCCAGGGCCGACCTGCATCACGTCGTAGACCGCGAAGAAGCCGCCGGGCTTGAGGGCGCGGTGCACGGCGGCGGCGAGCGCCGCCTTGTCGGCGATGTTCATGCCGACATGCAGCAGGGTGGCGCCGTCGAAGTGGTTCGGCGCGAGGTCCATCGTCGCGGCGTCGCCCTGCCGGAAGACGACCTGGCCGTCGAGCCCCATGCGGGCGCTCAGGGCCTGCGCGACCGCCACGTATTCGCCGGACAGGTCGACGCCGGTGACGTGACAGCCGAGGCTGGCCAGTTGCCGCGCGGGACCGCCGAGGCCGCTGCCGATGTCGAGCAGCTTCATGCCGGGCCCGATGCCCAGTTGCGTCACGAGCTCGCGCGTCGCCTCGGCGCCGCCGATGTGAAACTCGTCCATGCCCATCAGGTCGGCGGGCGACAGGCGGTCCGGATCCTTGCCGGCCCGGCGCAGCCCGTCGAGGAAGGCCCGTTCCAGGTCGCCGTGCCGGTAGTGGTCGATGAGGGTGCCGCTGGTATCCATGCGTGCCTCCGCGTCTCGCTGCCGGTCCATTCAACCCCGTTTCGCGCGCGCCCGGCAACGATCTCCATCGCCGCTTGGGCGCGGCCCGGCGGGACCGCGCGCCTCGCCTCGATCGGTACGCAACCGGACCCGGTGATCGCTTGCCCCCGGTCAGGGCTTCGCTAGCCTTTCCGCGGGGAGACGCCGTTTGCCGGACAAGGTCCCGAAGTGGGGCATCTGGACTGCCGAGCTCGTCGATCGCCTGAAGGGCGGGTGGCGGCCGTATCTCCTTGCCGTCGCCGCCGTCGTGCTCGCGACCGTGTTGCGGGCGGCGCTCCATCCACTGATCGGCGACCGACTCTTCTTCACGACCTACTTTCCGGCGATCGGGATCGTCGCCGCGCTCGGCGGGTTGCTGCCCGGGCTGGTGGCGCTGGTTCTCTCGATGGGCCTCGCCTGGTTCCTGTTCCTGCCGCCCGCGCTGTCGTTCGATGGCACGAAGATCGAGGCGCTCCAGCTCGGCCTGTTCCTGGTCGCCTGCACGCCGCTGGTGGTGGTCGCTGCCTTGCTCAACGTGGCGATCGGCTGGCTGGGCCAGCAGCGCCGAACGATCCTGCGCGTGCAGGACGCCGAGGCCCGCCAGCACCGCCTGCTGGTCAAGGAACTGGAGCATCGCCTCGGCAATCTCTTCGGCGTGGTGCAGCTGATCGCCATCCGCACCTTGCAGGGCGAGCTCGAGCCGGCGGAAGCACGGGCGGCGTTCCGTGAAAGGATCGCCGCCCTGGCATCGGCGTCCAGCGCATCGCTGGGCGAGCGTCCGAATGTCCGCGGCCTGGTCGAGCGCCAGGTGAAGCCCTATCGCTCCCAGGTCGACATCGACCACTGCGAGGCGATCGAGCTCGAGCCCAAGGCGGCGCAACAGCTGGCGCTGATCTGCCACGAGCTGGCGACCAACGCGGTGAAGTACGGCGCACTGTCGGTGCCGGGCGGCCGGGTGTCGATCGCCTGCAAGGTCCGGGACGCCGACGGCGATCCGACCTTCGAGTTCACCTGGAGCGAGTGGGGCGGCCCTGCGCCGGCGACGCCGCCGAAGCGCGGCTTCGGCAGCGAGGTGCTGGAGGATGCGCCGCGCTACTCCGGCGCGACGGTCTCGATGACCTTCGATCCGCCCGGCCTGCGCTACACCTACCGGCACCGCCTGGCATGGCTGTCCCGGTGAGACGACGACGGGTCAGGAGGCCGGGTCGAAGATCGCCTGGCCGCGTGCCTTCATGACGTACTTCAGGGCGCGGAACTCGGTGTCCTTGCGGATCTGGGCGGCGACCTTGGGATCGGCGTCGCCGCGGTCGGCGGCGGCGATCAGCTTGTCGGTCTCGGCGGCGCAGGCCATCGCCACCGTGTGGGCCAGCGTCTGGTTGTCGGCAGGGCCGCTCGAATCGGCATCGGCATTCCGGGCGAGGCAGGCGTCGCGGGCCGCGTAGCTCTTCTCAAGGGAAACCTTCTTGCCGAGATGCTCGGCCCGGAAAAAGCTCCCCTCGCACGCCCCGAGAAACAGCGCGCAAAGGAGGATGAACCAACGCATAGCCTGGACCCCCACGTATCCACCGCCGTAAGTTCCCCACCTGTCCCGCCGCGTCAAGCGGCTGGTTCGTCCCGGCTGACGACGGCCCCGGACCGTTGTATCAAGGGCACGATCCGTTCCGGCCGGGTGGCCGGAAGTGCCCAGGTTCGAGGCTTTGTCGATGCGGTTTGCGCCCCTCTTGTTCGTCCTGCTGCTCGGCGGTTGCGCGGCGGCCTACCACACGCCGTCCGACGGGCGGCTGACCACCAAGATCAACGCCGCCTACAAGGACCGCGACGCCTGCCTCGCGCGTTCGGTGCAGGCCGAGGGCCAGGCCCTCGATCCGGCGGTCGCGGCGCGCGCCGCGGCGGCGTCCTGCGTGGCGGAGACCGACCGGCTGATCGAACTGGTCAACCGCGATGGCGATCCCCGCGTGGCGGCCAAGATCCGGCAGGATTCGGAGTTCCGGGCGACCGGCATGGCGTTGCGGGCGCGCGGCCAGGAATCAGGCTGAGGCCGATCGTCGGCCGCCAACGCAAACGGCGCGAGACCAAGGCCCCGCGCCGTCGCGACCGCCTCAGGTTGCTTCAGGGAGGAGGGCGGTCTGAGCCGGACAAGAGGGTGCCCAACTCTTGAAGACGATCTTCGGCCTCCCGACTTACGGGAACCTTACCCCGCCGGCGAAAGCTACCCACAGGGCGAGGGTCCATCGGCACCTCCCGCCGTCGAAGGGCTTGCCGTCCCAGAGGCGCCGGGGTCAATTGCACAGGTCATGACGTCCGCTACCGACACCCTGATCGCCCGGCTCCAGGCCGACTGCACCGCCGCCGAGGCCGCCGAGCGCGCGGTGCGCGCCCAAGTCGAGGCGCAGCTCAAGGAGGCCGAGCGGGCCCGGGCCTTCGCGTGGCGGCGGCTCAGCGCGCTGGCGGACATGGCGCGCATCGCCGCCCTCGAGCCCGATCGCGATCTCGCCGTCGAGCGCCAGCTGGTCGCCCTGTTCCGCGAGATCGGCTGGGTGGAGGACGGCCTCGGCGAACTGGGCGACGGTGCGCGGCCGCTGCTCGACTGGCTGCGGCCGATCGCCGAGTCGCTGCATGCCGCTTGCCACCCCGCGCCGCCGGCGGACGACGCCTCGACGGCGCCGGCCGATCCGCCGGCCGTGTCGGATCCGATCGCCGCCTTCCGCGCCTTCGAGGCCTGGTACGAGGCGGAGCGGGGGCAACCCTTCCTGCAGGTGTTCGAGCGCTACATGCCGCCGACCCCGGTGGTCGAGTTCTGACGGACCCGCCGTGAAGACAGACTTCGAACTGTGGCTGTCGGCGCAGTACGCCGAGACCGGGTCGTTCACCGCCTTCATCCTGCTGATGCGGATGGCGGGCGACGAGGTCGTGCCGCTGAAGTCGAGCTATGCCCACCTGGTCGGCGACGACATGCCGTGGCGCCAGATGCGCGACCTGCTCGACGGCGCGCGCACGGCGTGGGACGGCGTCGCGTTCTTCGTCGGGCTCGGCGCCACGGGCGGTCCGCTGCCCGACGCGGTGGCGGCGCGCCGGCTCAAGGACGTCGAGGCCGACGTGAAGCGCGATCCGCTGGTCCTGAACCGCGGCCGCTTCTTCGATCGCCAGGGCCGGCACATCCGCATCGACGAGGTCGAGCCATGAGCGAGGGCTCGGTGCGCCGCCCGGCACGGCGCTTGACGGCCGGCGGTGTCGAACCGGTCGACGAGACGGTGGCCGAGGAGGTCGCGGTCGCGCTGGTCTACAACGGCATCAGCCACGCCGTGATGATGGCGACGCCGTGCGACCTCGAGGATTTCGGCCGCGGCTTCTCGCTGACCGAGCGGATCGTCGAGGCGCCGTCCGAGATCTACGACGTCGAGGTCGAGGCCGTGGCCCAGGGAATCGAGGTGCGGCTCGACATCGCCGCGCAACGCATGGCCGCGCTGCGCGAGCGCCGTCGCACGCTGGCCGGGCGCACCGGGTGCGGCCTGTGCGGGGTCGACAGCCTGGCCGAGGCGATGCGCCCGGTCGCCGTGTCGACCGGCGCCGCTTCGGTGTCGCGCGAGGCGATCGGCCGGGCGATGGCGGCGCTGCCGGCGGCGCAGGCGATCAACCGGGTCAACGGCGCGATGCACGCGGCCGGCTGGGCGCGCCCCGACGGCACGCTGGTCGCGGTGCGCGAGGATGTCGGCCGTCACAACGCGCTCGACAAGCTGTGCGGCGCGGTGCTCGGCCGCCCGCGCGACGCGGCGCTCGAGGGGTTCGTCGTCGTCACCAGCCGCTGTTCCTACGAGATGGTCCACAAGGCCGCCGCGATGCGCGCCGCCGCCATCGCCGCGGTGTCGGCGCCGACCTCGCTGGCGATCGAGGTGGCGGCCCAGTCCGGCGTCGCGCTCGCCGCCTTCGTGCGCGACGGGCGCCTGACCGTCTACGCCCACCCGGAGCGGGTGACACCGTGAACGAGGGGCCCAACGAGGGGCGCGTGTTCGGCGTGGTCGGCTGGAAGAATGCCGGCAAAACCACGCTGGTCGAACGCCTCGTCGCCGAGTTCGTGCGGCGCGGCTGGCGGGTCGGCACGATCAAGCATGGCCACCACGATCTCGACATCGACCAGCCGGGGCGCGATTCGTGGCGCCACCGCGCCGCGGGAGCGACCGAGGTGGCGGTGGTCGGCGGCCGCCGCTACGCCATCATGCGCGAGACCGAGCCGACCCTCGGCGAGGTGCTGTCGCGCCTGTCGCCGGCCGACCTGGTGCTGATCGAGGGCTACAAGCGCGAGGCGCACCGCAAGATCGAGGTACGGGCGGGCGGCGAGCCGATGGTCGCCAACGACCCGGCGATCGTCGCCGTCGCGGCCGACCAGCCGCCGACCGACACGGCCCTGCCGTGGTTCCGGCGCGACGACGTGGCCGCCATCGCCGATTTCATCGCCGCCCGGGTGCCGCCGCCGCGCGCCCGGTGAGGCGGCCGGCTCAGACCAGCCAGCTGCGCGCCACCAGCAGCCAGGACAGCGGCCAGCCGGCGCGCGCCGCCCGCATGCGCAGCAGCATGCGCCGGTACTGGCGGTCGCCCAGCGCGCCGACGAAGCGGTCCTCGCCGTCGACCATGGCGGCCAGCATGCGGTCGAGCATCACCGTGTAGGTGTTGCCCCAGTTGCGGCTGGAGAGATGCAGGCGGCCGCCCAGCACCGGGTTGTCGGCCGCGCCGTTGCGGCCGTGCAGCCGGTAGGAATACAGCGCCTCGTCGATCAGCAGCGAGCCCGCCACCATCTGCGCCATCACCACGACGTAGAAGTCCATGTGCAGGCGGAAGGTCTCGTCGTCGTCGGGGAACACGAGGTTGATCAGCGAGCGCCGGAACATCATCGACGAGGTGCTGACCCAGACCCAGTGCACGACGCGCTTCGTGTACAGGCGGTACGGCGTCCAGTCCTGCCAGCGCGCGGTGCCCTTGGCGACGTCGAGCTTGGGCACGCGGGCCGGGTCGATCGGCGCGAAGGCGCGGTCGCGGTCGGCGCTCGCCCGCTCCTTGCCGAACCAGTAGACGCAGCCGGCGATCAGCTTGCCCTGACCGTCGATCAGCCGCGCGTTGCAGGCCGTGAAGCCGACCGCGTAGGTCTCGTTGAGGTGCGCGGCGAGGTGGCGTTCGAGGAAGTCGGCGTGCCACAGGTCGTCGGAATCGAGGAAGCAGACGAAGGTGCCGCGGGTCGCCGCCAGGCCGCGCCGCGTCGCGCCGGTCTGGCCGACGTTCTTCTCCAGCCGGATCAGCGAGAAGCGAGGGTCGGCCAGCGCGTCGAGCGTCGCCTGCACGACATCGGCCGAGCCGTCGGTCGAGGCGTCGTCGACGATCACGCACTCGAAGTCACGCAGCGTCTGCCCGGCGACCGAGCGGATCGCGTCGCCGATATAGTCCCGGCAGTTGTAGCAGGTGACGACGACCGAGATGCCCGGCAGCGCGATGTCCGTCACGGCTTGGCGGGACCCAGGAAGCGGAAGTCGACGCCCTCGTCGGCCTGCAGCACCTCGCGGTGGAACAGGCCGGTGTAGCCGCGCCCGCTGCCGGCCGGCGGCGCCGGCGGCTTCCACGCCTTGCGGCGCTGGGCCAGTTCGCGGGCCGTCACGTGCAGCTCGAGCTTGCGGTTGGGCACGTCGAGGGTGATGCGGTCGCCGGTGCGGACCAGCGCCAGCGGGCCGCCGACCGCCGCCTCGGGCGCGACGTGCAGCACGATGGTGCCGAACGCCGTGCCGCTCATGCGCGCGTCGGAGATGCGGATCATGTCCTTCACGCCGGCGCGCGCCAGCTTCATCGGGATCGGGAACGAGCCGGCCTCCGGCATGCCCGGCGCGCCGACCGGCCCGGCGTTGCGCAGCACCAGGATGTCGTCCGCCTTGACGTCGAGCTTCGGATCGTCGCCGCGTGCCGCGAGGTCCTCCAGAGAATCGAACACCACGGCGCGGCCGGTGTGGGTCATCAGCGCCGGCGAGGCGGCGGCGTGCTTGATCACCGCGCCGCGCGGCGCGAGGTTGCCGCGCAGCACGGCCATGCCGCCGGTCGGCTTGATCGGGTCGGCGGGCGTGCGGATCACCGTCTGGCCGGGCACCATCTCGGCCGCGTCGATCACGTCGCGCAGGCTGCGCCCCTCGACGGTGCGGCAGCGTTCGTCGAGGTGCTTGCGGATCTCCTTCATCAGCCGCGAATTGCCGCCGGCCCAGTGGAAGTGCTCCATGTAGTGATCGCCCGATGGCTTGAGGTCGACCAGCACGGGCACCTTGCGCCCGATCGCGTCGAAGCTCTCGAGCTCGATCTCGATGCCGAGCCGGCGGGCCACCGCCGTCAGGTGCACGAGCGCGTTGGTCGAGCCGCCGATCGCCTGCAGCACGGTCAACGCGTTGCGGAAGGCCGCGGCGGTCATGATCTCGCTGGGCCGCGGTCCCTGCGCCTTGGCCATCTCGGCGGCGAGCCGGCCGGACGCTTCGGCGACGCGCAGGCGGTCGGAGTGGGTGGCCGGGATCGAACCGCTGCCCGGCAGGCCCATGCCGAGCGTCTCGACCATGCAGCCCATCGTGCTGGCGGTGCCCATCACCATGCAGGTGCCCTTGGTCGGCGCCAGGCGCTCGCTGACCTGCTCGATGTCGGTCTCCGAGAAGGTGCCGGCGCGGTACTGGCCCCACAGGCGGCGGCAGTCGGTGCAGGCGCCCAGCACCTCGCCCTTGTAGTGGCCGACCAGCATCGGTCCGACCGGCAGCACGACGGCCGGGCGGTCGGCGCTGGCCGCCGCCATCAGCTGTGCCGGCAGGGTCTTGTCGCAGCCGCCGATCAGCACCACCGAGTCCATCGGCTGGGCGCGGATCATTTCCTCGGTGTCCATCGACATGAGGTTGCGCAGGAACATGCTGGTCGGGTGGGAGAAGCTCTCGTGGATCGAGATGGTCGGGAAGACCATCGGCAGGGCGCCGGCCAGCATGACGCCGCGCTTCACCGCCTCGATCAGGTCCGGCACGTTGCCGTGGCAGGGATTGTAGTCGCTGAAGGTGTTGGTGATGCCGACGATCGGCCGGTCGAGCGCGTCGTCGGAATAGCCGCCGGCCTTGATGAAGGCCTTGCGCAGGAACAGCGAGAAGCCGGCGTCGCCGTAGGTGGCCAGGCCCTGGCGCAGGCCGGTAGCCTTGGCGCCCCCGCTGGGGCGTCGCTTGCGGGACGTCATGACGTTACTTCTCCCTCGAATGCCTTGACCGGAAGGTTTATCGCCTTCCGCGGCCTCCGCCCAGCGCGCTGTCAGCGGGCGGAATAGACCGGCAGGTCGTGGACCTGGTCGGGAGCCTGATCGGCCGGCTGCGTCGATCCGGCGGGCGCGGTGGCGTCGGCCTCCGGACCGTCGGGGCGCAGGTCGTCCGCCCTGAGGCCCAGCCGGGCCGCCACGGCCCGTCGCATCGCCTCGGGCAGTTCGCGCGGCGTGCCGCGCATCACGTACTGGCGCAGGTAGGCGTGGTTTCGCCCGATCGCGCGCGACAGCTTCTCGAGATCGAGATCGGGGCGACGGGCCAGGGTCGCGACCAGCAGCTTGCGCGGGGCATCCATGGGGCGACGATCGTGCCATCGCGCCGCCACGCGGTCACGCGGACTCGCGGCGCCGCGGTCGCGCCGCGTCCATTCGCGCGATTGCGACAGCATCAACGCTGAATTCGCAGGCGGAATGATGCGCGAGGCGTCGAACGTCGCGGGCCGCGAGGCATGCGGCGGGGGGTATTGCAAAAGCCGCCGGGCTGGGCGTTGATGGGACACGGGGTTGTGCAACCTGCGGGTAGGGGTACGAACATGGCGATGACGATGTTGCAGATGGCGGGCGCGACGCCCACGCCGGCAACCATGGCTGACGGCGTTCTGCTGATCATCGACGCGCAACGCGAATACACGGACGGGCTGCTGCCGCTGCCGGGCGTCCAGGCCGCGGTCGACGCGCTCGCGGGGCTGCTCGACAAGGCGCGTGCCGCCGGGGCGCCGGTCGTGCACGTGCGCCACAAGGGCCCGGGCAAGGCCTTCAACCCATCGTCCACCGGCTTCGAGATCGTGGCGCCGCTGACGCCGCGGGCCGGCGAGACGATCGTCGACAAGGGGCTGCCCAACGCGTTTGCCGGCACCGAGTTGGCCAAGATCCTCGCGGCGGCGGGTCGCAAGAACCTGATCGTCGGCGGGTTCATGACGCACATGTGCGTCTCGGCGACCGTGCGCGCCGCCACCGACAACGGCTACATGAGCACCATCGCCGCCGACACGGTCGCCACGCGCGACCTGCCCGACGCGCTGGGCGGTGAGACGGTGAGCGCCGACGCGATCAACCGGATCACGCTGTCGGCCCTGTCCGACCGGTTTGCCTGGGTCGTGCCCCGCGCCTCGGCCCTCGGCTGACCGTCACTCCGCGGCGACGACGGGACTGCCGGGCGGCGCGGGTGGCGCGCCGCTCGGGGTGGCCAGCAGGGTGAGGGCGGCGATCGCCACCAGCAGCATGAGCGAACTGTAGCCGACGAGCATCGAGCCCTCCTGGCTATCGAGGGCACGCAGGGCGCGTGAGAGCAGCGGCGGCGTCGGCGGCATGCCGGCCATTGAGCCCCGGACCGGCCCTCCGAACAACGTAACGTTGGTAAAGTATGTACGCGGGTCGGGCCGGCCGGACCGGCGCAAAGAAAAAGGGCGGCCCCGGCGGGGCCGCCCTTCTTTTTTCGAACGGGACGTGATCCCGATCAGGTCATCGCGTTCGCGACGTTGCTCAGCACGCCGTTCACCTGGGTGCCGACGGTGCGCATCGCCGCGATGGCGGCGACGGCGATCAGCGAAGCGATGAGCGTGTATTCGATGGCGGTGGCGCCGTTCTCGCTCTTCATGACGCGACGGAAAATGGACAGCATGGGTATCTCCAAAAGAACGTTCTTCTCGAAAATCGAACCTGTTTCCGGCTCCGTCGGTTCTGGGGACCGGCGAAGCCCTCCGCAGGGCCGCCGGGGGCCTTGGGGACCCCCCAACCTCAACAAATAGTTGAGATGTATGAATTAACATATTGAATGCTGCTAATTTCTCAACGGAGCGATTGTATCAACTGCATCACTTGCGAAGGGAGCCCGGCCGGTTCGCGCGTCTTTGAACAGCGAAACGGTCGCAACCCGTGTTATCGTCCACGCAACAGGGGAGGCGTGTCATGAAGTCAATTCTGACAATGGCCTGGACGGCCGAGGATCCGGCCGCGTTCGATCTCGCCGCCAAGCTCGCCCGGTCGTTCGGGGCGAAGCTGGTCGGCCTGGAGCCGCCGTCGTACGGCGTCATGAGCATGGCGTGGGCGGACGCCGGCATGGGCGCGCCGATCGGCGGCGGGCTGGCGGAGGACGCCGAGGAGCGGCAGCGCGTGAGCGCGGTCCGCCAGGCCTTCGAGCAGCGCGCCGCCGGGCTGACGTCCGAGTGGCGCTCGTCCGAGGACAGCGGTCCGACCGCCATCGGCACGATCGGCCGCGCCTACGACCTGATCGTCATGCCGCAGCCCGGGGCGCTGCCCAAGATGCCGGAGAGCGTGTTCGAGACCGCGCTGTTCGATTCGGGTCGGCCGGTCCTGGTGGTGCCGCAGGGATTCTCCGGCATGGTCGGCAAGCGCATCCTTTTCGCGTGGAACGGGTCGACCGAGAGCGCACGCGCGATCTCGCTCGCCATGCCGGTGCTGGCCGGCGCCGAGTCGATCGACGTGCTGAGCGTCGACGGCGCGATGGTGCCGGGGCCAAGCTCGTCGGAGATCGCCGAGTCGCTGCGCAGCCATGGCCTCAACGTGACCAGCCAGCACGTCAAGCCGGGCAGCCGGACGGCCGGCCAGACGATCGTCGACACGGCGGTCGCCGGCGGCGCCGACCTGATCGTCAAGGGGGCCTACACGCAGAGCCGGCTGCGCCAGATGATCTTCGGCGGCATGACCCGCCATCTCATCCTGAACTCGCCGCTGCCGGTCCTGTTCTCCTACTGACAAAGCGTCGCCCGCCACGCGACGCGCGGCCATGCTAGAAGCGCGCATGGCCGCCTCGCCGACAGTCCGTCTCGTGCTCATCGCCGTCGTGGCGGTGGCGGTCGTCGGCGCGGCCGTCGCGGCCGTGCGGCTGGCGGTCCCGGCCGAGCCTCTCGATCCCGCGTTGCCGACCGTGGCCGAGCGGATCGCCGACCTTCGCACCGAGCGGGCCGGGCTGCAGGCCCGCGCCGATGCCGAGGCGCGGATCGCCCTGCTGCCGGCCTTCCGCACCGCCGGGATGCTGGTCGACGATCTCGCGGCGCGCCATGACCGTGACGGCGACCGCGCGTTCGACCGCCTGTCGCCGGCGGCCCGGCAACCGTTCCAGGCGCTCGACGCGCTGAACGACGCCCTGCGCGAGGCGCTCGAGCGCCAGACCGAGGGGGCGCGCGCCGCGGCGCAACGGGCTGGCGAGGCGACCGTCGCCGCGGTCGACCGGCTGGTCGCGGGCGATGCCCCGACCGTGCTGGCCTACACGCCTTCCTACGTGCCGCCGCGCCGCGCCGGCGGCGATCTCAGCCTGGCGGTGCCGCCGCTGGCGGTACCGTCGCCGCGGCTCGCCCTAGAGGCCGGCGCGCCGGCCCCGGCGGCGCCCGCCATCCCCGCGCCTGCCATCGCGGCGCCGGGCGCGCCGCGCTACGCGCCGCCGTTCGCGCCGCCGGTCGACGACGAACCCGCGGTCACGGTCGAGGTCGTCGGCGCCAACCTGCTGTCGTCCGGCGGCGCCGCGCCTGTGCTGTCGATCGGCGGCTGGCGGGGCCCGGCGAGCGTGCGCGACGGCCGGCTGGTCTTCGCGGTGCCGCGGCAGGCCTTTCCGTCCGAGGCCACGCGCACGGCCTTCACCCTCGCCACCCTGACGGTGCGCCGCGAGGCACGCCCCATCACCTTCCAGCTGCTGTTCGCCGTGCTGCCTGACAAGCCCGGCTGGTTCGCGCTCGACCAGCGCGTGCAGGCGATCGCGCCGGAGGCCAACACCCTGGTGTCGCCCGAGATCCTGGCCCGCGCCGCGGTCGGCGAATCGCGCACGGTGCGCCGCTGCTTCGATCCGCCGGAAGGCTGGCGGTTCGATGCCGAGCGCGTACGCGTGGTGATCGTCGAGCGCCTGGGATGGCAGGACGACCTCAGCGACCCGACCCTCAACGGCGGATCGGTCGAGATCGTCCCGCCCGACAAGCCAGGACAGGTCTGCCTCTCGGTCATGGCCAAGCCGGCGGTCAAGACGGCGCGCACCGCCACGATCGGCCGCTTCGAGGCCACGCTGGTGCGCGATGTCGTGACCGAGACGATCGTGCGCAGCGGCGTGCGGGCGCTGGACTGGCGCGAAGCGATGCGCGTGCCGCTCGATCCCCGCCTGTCGGAGTGGAAGCTCTACGTTCGCCTGTTCGACGGCATCGACCGCGAGTTCAGCGGTCGCGCCGGCGGCGCGGCGACGCCGCTCAAGGCGCCCTTCCTGTCGATCGAGCCGGAGGAGGGCGGCAAGGCGCTGGTCCTGCGCGTCGATCCGGCGATCGAGTAGCGCGCGGTCAGCGGCCGCGCGCCTCGAACCGCAGGCGACGCTTACCGGCGCCGTCCACCAGGTCGAGCGTGACGCCGGAAATCTGGGCCTGCCGCACCTCGGCCAGCGTCGACACGAAGCGCTGCTCGGCTGCCGCGACGGGCGGCGGGCAGGCCATCATCGTGGTCGCGCCGGGCAGGAAGCGCAGCCCGTCGGCGTCGAGCTGGTAGGTGCCGACCAGGCTGTTGCAGCCGGCCGAGCCCGAGTAGCGGCCCTGCTCGTCGAGGCGCAGGCGTGGCCGCTGGCGCCAGTCGTCGTAGGTCGGCTTCTCGTTGTCGATCTCGACCAGCCGCCACTCGGTGTCGCGCAGCGCGGCGCTGCGCGGCGGCGGCGCCGGGCAGGTCCCGTCGCGCTTCATCGCCAGCAGCCGGTCGGCGGCGAGCTCGCCCTTGCCGAAGCGCGCCTCGATGTCGACGAAGATCTGGGACTCGCGGGACGGCGTCACGTCGGTCCAGCTCTTCTGCAACTCGGCCTCGACCGCGTTCGGCGCCAGTTCGAACGTCCGCCCGGTCAGGCACTCGGTGAACAGGCCGCCGTTGTTGGTGTCGCGGTACATGCCGATCAGCCGGAACAGGCCGTCGAGCGGGTCGGGCGTGGCCTGGCGTTCCAGCTCGGTGCCCTTCTCGTCGATCAGGCGATCGCCGCCGGCCTCGCGGAAGGCCCGCCGCGGGGTCGTGCTGCCGCGCAGCACCATGCGCACGCCGCCGTCGACTTCTTGGGCCCACTGCCCGAACTCGAAGGTCGGGCTGGTCGATGTCCGGGTGTCGCGCAGGCGAAAGACGCCGTCGGGGAACAGCGTCAGGACCATCCCGTCGCCGGCATAGGTGCGCGACGGCTCGCCGGGCCGTCCGACGGCGTGGCAGCGCATCGCGCGGCCGGCCGCGGTCAGCGTCGCCTCGCGGCCGCGGCCGCGCAGCTCGTAGTACGAGTCGCCGAAGGCGAAGCCGGAGCCCGACGGCTGGCGCGACAACTCGACGTCGGGCTGGCCGGGAACCGTGAGCGTGGCGAGGTCGCCGTCGCTCGAGAAGCTGGCGGCGAAGTCCTGGCCGCCCGGACAGGAGTACATGACCTGCAGTCCCGGGGGCTGGGCCTGTGCCTGCGCGGGCGAAGCCGGGTCGGGCGCCGGCGCCGGTGCCGGGGCAGGGGACGGCGCCTGGGCCGCGGCGATGCCGATCGCCAACAGGCTGGCGAACAGGCTGGCGATCAGGCCGGTGGGCAGCAGGGCGCGCGGGCTCACGACTGCGCCTCCGGGATTCGCCCGTCGGCGGACATCAGGACCGCGAGCGGTCTCGTGGTTTCGAACTGGGACAGCACGATCAGTCCCACTACCATGATCGGCACGCAGAGGAACATGCCCACGACGCCCCACAGGGTGCCCCACACCATCAGGGACAGGATCACGACCAGCGGCGACAGGTTCAGCGTGCTGCCCATGACGGCCGGCTCGATGACGTTGGCGGTGACGATCTGGATGGTGCCGAACACCAGCAGCACGACCAGGAAGGGCGTCAGGCTGTCGAACTGGACCAGCGTCAGAACGGCCGGTGCGACGATGGCGAGGATCGAGCCGACGGTCGGTATGTAATAGAAGAAGAACACCAGCACCGCCCAGAAGCCGGCGAAGTCGAGGCCGACCGACGACAGCACCGCGTAGGCCAGCGCCGAGGTGATGACCGCCAGCGTGGTCTTGATGCGGATGTACAGCCGGATATCGCGGTCGATGTGATCGAGCACCGCCTCGACCCGCGCGTGGTCGTCGGCCGAGGCGAGGATGATCGCCAGCTTGCGGCGGAAGCGCGCCTGCTCGACGAACAGGAAGCCGGCATAGATCAGCACGATGCCGGCGACGCTCACGACCGAGGCCGCCGCGGTGGCGATGCTGCTCAGCGTGTCGGCGAGGCTGATGCGATCGAACAGCTCGCCGATGGTCGGCGCCTGCTCGATGCCGACCAGCCGCGCGCCCTGGTTGATCAGCAGCTGCAGCCGGCGCTCGTAGCTCGGCGCGGCGTCGACCACCGCCGACACGTTGCGGCCGAGCGTGCGGCCGACCACCCACAACAGGCCCGCGGTGATGCAGACGGCGGCCGGCAGGGCGAGCACCCGCGGCAGGGCCAGGCGGCCGAGCAGCGGCGCCTGGAACGCCTCGGCCAGCGCGTCGATCATGTACCAGAGCACGATCCCCAGGACGAACGGCAGGATCAGGCCGCGGCCGGCGACCAGCAGGTAGATCGTGGCGGCGACGACGACGGTCCAGAGGGCGGCCCGTTGCAGGGTCATGGCTCGCGCGCCCCCTCCAGCATCGCGCGGCCGCGCTCGGTCAGTTCGACATGGTGCAGGCCGCGGTCACCGCCGGCCTGCCGGATCAGCCCGTCGGCGCGGGCGTCTTCCCAGACCGGGAAGCGCGGGCAGGAACTGCGCCACGCGTCCATCACGTCCTCGCGGCTGCGCGGCCGGTCGGCGACCCACTCGAGGAACTGGACCATGATCAGGCGCGGCGAGGCGGACATGGGCTACTCCTTGGGCTACTCCTCGACCGGCGGCGACGGCCGGTCGTGCAGGTCCGATTGCGGCTCCTGCCGGGCGCGGACCATCACCGCGGCGGCGCGCGCGATCAGGAAGGAAGCGATCACCGTCATGCCCAGTTCCATGGTCGGCTGGTCGGCGGGACCCGAGAATGCCAGCCCGACCTCGACCAGCGCCAGCCCGGCCAGCGCGAAGGTGGCGACCCGGCAGTCGGCGGCGCGCGTCAGCCGCAGCAGGCGCCACGCGTGGTCGACGTCGAGCTGCATCCAGAAGCCGCGGGCGACGCCCGCCACGCCGGCGACGATCGAGAACATCCAGAGCTCGGGATTCTTCAGTTCGCCCCAGGTCGGGTAGGCAACCAGCAGCAGGGCGGCGGCACCGGCCAGCAGGGCGGCGACCGGCACGCGCCATGCCGCGACGATGCGGCCGCCGCCCTCGGGCAGGGCGACGACGAGGCAGGCCAGCGCGCACAGCAGCATCGCGCCGTGCGTCAGGTAGATGTTCGAGATCGCGCTCATCGGAAGCCGCAGCGCTCGGCGCTGACGCCGAGGGTCGCCCAGCGGCTGCCGTCGCGGTAGCAGCCGTTCTGCCACAGGCCGGAGTAGCTTTGCCCGTCGGCGGCGTAGCGCGTGCCGTAGCCGTTCGGCACGTCGTCGCGCCACTCGCCGTCGTAGCGGCCGCCCGCCGCGTAGGTCCGGACGCCGCGGCCCTGCGCCTTGCCGTCGACGAACTCGCCCTCGTAGCGATCGCCGTTGGCGAAGTAGAGCGTGCCGTGGCCGGTCCGCTTGTTCTCCCGGAAGTCGCCGATGTAGCGGTCGCCGTTGGGCCACAGGTAGGTGGCGCGCCCGTTCGGCTTGCCGTCGCGGAACTCGCCGCTGACGCGCGCGCCGTTGGCGAAGGTGAAGGTGCCGCGGCCGTTGCGCTCGCCGTTCTCCCAGGCGCCTTCGTAGCGCGAGCCGTTGGCGTAGGTCATCTTGCCCGCGCCGTTGGCCATGCCGTCCTGCATCTCGCCTTCGTAGCGGGCCAGCGGCTTGCCGCCCTGGAACCACTGCAGCACGCCCTTGCCGTGGGCGAGGCCGTGGTAGCACTCACCCGACCAGGTGATGCTCATGCCGGGCTCGTTGTCGGCCCGCACGATCTTGCAGCCGGTGGTCGGATCGGCCAGCTCGTCGCTGCCAGGCGGCGCGATCCCGCCGGGAATTGGTCCCGGCACGGCCGGCGGTCTCTGGGTCGGCGCGAGGTTGGGAACGGGGCTGGCGCCAGGGCCGGGCCGGGGGCTTTGCGCCGAGGCCTGTGCCGCTACGGCCCACAACAGCAACGCAAGTCCGACCAGCCGCATCTCGATCTCCCGCCCCAGTGTAGCAGAGCGGCGGCGGGAGGGCAGGCGTCAGCCGCGCGTGCGCAGGTAGACCGTCGCGGCGCGGGCCGACAGGAAGGCGGCGCCGAGCAGGACGCCGGCGGTCGCGAACGGGACCGCCGCGGCCAGGGTCGCCGAGGCGAGCGGCAGGGCGGTGGCGAGCACGAGCAGCGCCAGCATGGCGGCGGCGGTCCAGAAGCCGTCGCTGCCGCCGGGCAGGCGGACCGTCGACCACAGCGGGTCGACCTCGACGGCGACGAACCAGCCGCGCAGCAGGCCGAGCGCGGCGCCGATCGCGAGGGCCAGCCGCAGCAGGTCGGCCTGTCGCTGGCCAGGCTCGATGAGGCCGATCATCAGCAGGGCGGCGCCGACCGCGAAGGGCGCCGGCAGCATCAGGTAGCTGCGCGAGCGCGACGCCCCGCGCGCCTCGCGCGACAGGATCCAGAGGCAGGCCGAGAGGGCCAGCGCGGCGAGGATATGCAGGAGGTTGGGCACGGCGTCGCCGCCGTCAGAACCTGTGGAGCACGACGTGCGGCGCCCGCCGGCAGCGCAGCGCGATCACCGCGGAACGGCCGGCCAGGAAGCCGGCGGAGGCGGCCGCCAGCGGCGGCGCCCCGAGGCGCAGGAACAAGCCCGGCGGGCCGAGCAGGGAGCCGGCGATCTCGAGGGCCACCGCGACCGCCAGCAGGACGGCCGCGACCAGCGTCACCCTCACCCCGGGAAGCCGGACCCGTTCGAACATGTGGTCGACCTCGAGCGGGATGGCGATGCCCTTGGCCGCCCCGGCGGCCACGCCGATGGCGAGGGCCAACCCGAAGATCCACGGCGGCTGGCGGACGCCGACGTGGAACAGCAGGAAGATGGCGGCGCAGACCAGCCCCAGCAGGGCCGGCCAGGCCAGCCGGGAGCGTCGCGTGCAGCGACTGCGCAGCTCGTCCACGGACAGCCGAAGGCATGCCACGACGGTGACCAGCAACACCAGGTGCAGGAAATTGAGCCCGAACTTCACGTCCCACCGTGTCGGGCGCCAACACGCCTTTGCAATGCGTTCCCCCGCTGCCCCACGCAGAGCGGAACACTCCCAACGTATCGACGCCTGCCCTTCCCCAAGTGCAGACCGCTTCGCAGCGGCTATGCAAGAATATCGAAGCAGAAGTGTGCGTTGGCAATGAAAACTTAACCGTTCCGGTGACAAATCGACATCGCCGGTGTGATTTCATCCAGCGTGGTGCTGGATGTGTCGCGAAAGCCACAGGGGAGCCGACAAAAGGCTGTCCGCAACGGACTCTCGTGGCTCCGGTTGCCGGCTATCGGGTAAAGTCCCGCCAGTTTTCAGGCTGCTGACCGGCAGTCCCTCGTCGCCGGCCGCAGATTTTAAGGAGAGTGAGATGAAGAAGGTTCTGCTGGCTGCCGCCGCGCTGGTTGCGCTGCCGCTCGCGGCCCAGGCGCAGTCCCCGTCGCCGGGCGTCTACATCGGCGCCGAAGGCGGCCTCAACTGGATGCTGAACTTCAACGCCAACACCAACATCCCGGCGGCTCCGGTCGTCGGCGTGACCCCGACCACGGGCTGGATGGCCGGTGGCGTGATCGGTTACGACTTCGTCGGTCCGCGCGTCGAGCTGGAAGGCATCTACCGCTGGAACGGCACGAACATCGGCCTGCCGGGCACCGCTCTGAACAACCAGATCGGCCAGCTGGGCATCATGGCGAACCTGTACTACGACTTCATGCCGGCCTCGGTCATCACGCCGTACATCGGCGCTGGTGTCGGTCTCGGCCTGGTCGACAGCAACACGTCGCTGGGCAGCACGGTGTTCGCCTACCAGGGTATCCTGGGTCTGGGCTGGAACGTCGACACGAACTTCCGCGTGAACCTCGATGGCCGCTACTACGGCACGTCGAACCCGACGATCAACGGCCAGCAGTGGACGAACAACAACTTCAGCGTGATGCTGGGCCTGCAGTTCAAGTTCGGCGCCTCGGCTCCGCCGCCGCCGCCGCCGGCTCCGGCCGTCGCGCCGCCGTCGTTCATGGTGTTCTTCGACTGGGATCGTGCGAACCTCTCGCAGCAGGCGCTGAACACGATCAAGCAGGCTTCGGACGCCTACAAGGCGAAGGGTAACGCCCGCATCACGGCGACCGGCCACACCGACACGTCGGGCTCGGCCTCGTACAACATGGCGCTGTCGCTGCGCCGCGCGAACGCCGTCAAGGATGCCCTGGTGCGCAACGGCGTGCCGGCGCAGGCCATCACGGTGGTCGGCAAGGGTCAGACCGACCTGCTCGTGAAGACCGCCGACGGCGTCCGCGAGCCGCAGAACCGCCGCGTCGAGATCGTCATCCAGTAAGACGATCCGAAGCTGGACTTCGGGAACGGCCGGGCTCTGCCCGGCCGTTTTCTTTTGCGCTTGATCCAGGACATGGCTCGGCCCGCGGGGAGCGCCCACGCTCGCCGCCATGATGTCCCTGCTCAAGTCGATGATCCCGGGACTGCTGGGGATCGCCGCGACGATCGCCGCTATCCCAACCGCTTCGGCCGAGCGGCGTCCCGACCTCGAGGTCCGGCTGGGCGGCGCGTTCGAGAACTACCTGCTCGGCGCCGCTGCCGAGCCGCTGGTGGAAGCGGGCTGGATGGCCGACTACGACGCGGCGCCACCTGACCCCGCGTCAGGGCCGCGCAACGCGGCGAGGATCCGGGTCCGCGCGTTCGGTCCACCATGGGACGGCTACCCCTCGGTCGACGCGTTCTATGCGACCCTGCTCTCCCAGCACCGGCAAAAGGCCCACCTCGCGTCCACGCGGATCGCGGGTGTCGATTGCGAGCGGGGGCCGCAGCGGGGCAGCGCGTCGTACATCGTCACCCTGTGCAAGCACGACGGCTTCGTCGTGTTGGCGACGACGCACGACCTGGACCGGCAGATCGACGACATAGCGCTGGTCGCGACCCTCCTCGGCCGCCTCGGTGCGACCCGGGAGGACGATGCCGCCGCGCGCTGCCCGCCGCCGGGCGCGGACACCCTGGCCAAGCGGGCGGCGATCGACACCGAGTGGGTCGTCGACTTCCTGCGGACACGCCTCGCCATCAGGAGCGAACTCGAGCGCCGTTGCTTCAACGCGGCCCTCCGGCTCGAACCCGGCGCGGTCGAAAGCATCACGCCGGCCTTCTACGATGCGCTGGCCGCCCGCCAGGACTACGACGCCGCTCTTGCCGCGAGGCGGCGCTGGTTCAGCGCGCAGAGGGGGCAGGAAACCGAGGCCGCGCGCCGGGCCGAAGCGAATGCCGGAACCGACAGCTGGCCCGTCATGCTGCTCGGGGAAGCGGCGGCCCGCACCAGCGCGCTGCCACCGGGCATCGTGGCGACGGCCGTCCTGTTGTTCGAGGCCGAGATGCAGCACCTGCGCGACACCGTCGTGATCCCGGCCTTCAACGAGGACCTCTACGCGAGCTACCGGCGCCTGCGACTGCAGCACGATTCCGTCGAGGCCTTCGACATCGCCAGCACGCGGCCCGGCTCGGCCTATCACCTGCTCGTGCAGCAGATGGTGCCCCGCGCCGGCGCGCAGGCCCTGTCGGGGGAGGCCCGTTCGCAGCGAGTCGCCGCGTTCTGGCGGGCGTGGCTGGAGACGCGCTTCCAGGCCGACGAGACGCTGTCGAAGGGACCGCCGGACCAGCAGGTCAAGGACGCGCTGGCACCGGCCCAGCGCTGCATCGGCAGACTGCGCGCCTCCTTCGCGCGCTGCGTCACGGATGTCGAGAAGGCGCTGGGCCGCTGACCGCGCCTACCGGCCTTCGCGCCACCAGGCGGCGCCGAGCGCCAGCAGGAAGGCCAGTGCGACCAGGATGCCGGGCAGCAGCGGCAGCTGGTTGATGCCGGCGACCGTGTAACCCTCGTTGCGGCGCAGGCCGATCCAGTCCGAACCGCCGGCGGCGCGGCCCGGCCGGACCGAGCGGATATCGGGATCGGCGTTCTCGGCCAGCCAGACCGTGGAGCCGCCCGAGGCGTCGACCAGTGGCTTCAGCTTGCTCTCGGTGGCGCGCACGTCGGCGAACTCGAGCGGGTCGGGCGTGCCGACCGCCGCGACGGTGCGCAGCGAGCCATCGTCGAAGCGGTAGAGGCCGGGCTTGTCGACGTCGATCACGCCCAGGCCGAGGCCGGGGCTGGCCTGGCGCAGGTCGATGGTCTTCGTGCTGCCGTCCGGCGCCGTCATCGTGACCTGCGGGAAGGTAGCGGCCAGCGTGCGGCGCGTCACCTCGATGCGGCCGCCGACGGCGGTGGCGCGCAGCGCCTCTTCCTCGAGGTCGGGTTCCTTCATCAGCCAGTGCGCGACGCGGCGCAACAGCTCGGGCTGCGGCCCGCCGCCGTCGATGCCGCGGTTCCACAGCCACAGGTGATCGGACAGCAGCTGCGCGACGCGGCCCTCGCCGACCCGGTCGAGCACGACCAGCGGCTTGTCGTCGGCGCCGGTCAGCACGGCATTGCCGCGCTCGGTGCGCGAGGTGACGAGGCGGAACCAGCGGCCCCACTCGGGATCCTTCCCGGGATCGCCGGCCTGCGGCAGGTTCGACGACACCGGGTGACGCTGGCCGATCTCGCTGACCTTCGGCTTGTAGCCGGTCTCCAGCACGTCGCCGGTCGGCGCCGCCGGCAGGACCGCGCCGAGCGGCGTGCGGTAAAGCGAGCGCTGCGTCGCGAACACCGGGCCGACCGAGACCAGCAGCGCGCCGCCGCCCTTCACGTACTCGGCGATGTTGCGGAAGTACTCGCGCGTGATCAGGCTGCCCGACTCGTAGCGGTCGAAGATGATGAGATCGAATTCCTTCAGCTTCTGCTCGAACAGCTCGCGCATCGGGAAGACGATCAGCGACAGCTCGCGGACCGGCGTGAAGTCGTCCTTCTGCGGCGTGCGCAGGATGGTGAAGTGCACGAGGTCGACCGCGGGGTCGCTCTTCAGCAGGTTCCGCCACGCCCGCTCGCCCTGGTAGGGCTCGCCGGAGACCAGCAGCACGCGCAGCCGGTCGCGCACGCCGTTGATGGTGAACAGCGCGCGGTTGTTGTCGAGCGTCAGCTCGCTCGGGCCGGCCGCGACCTCGAGCTCGACGACGTTGGCGCCGGGATTGCCGACCGTGATCGGCAGCTCGACCGGCTTGCCGACCGGAACGTCGAGGCGGCGCACCACCTCGCCGCCGACCGACAGCGTCACCGGCGCGGTGCCGCCGGCCGGGTCGTCGACCCGGAACTTGGCCGTCACCTGGCGGCCGACCACGCCGAAGCGCGGCGTCTGCTCCATGACGATCAGGCGGTCGCGCTCGTTCTTCTTGCCGGCGATCAGTGCGTGCACGGGGGCGCCGCCCAGCTCGGGCGGCAGGCCCTTGGCCGTGTCGATGGCCGGCACGTCGTGCACCTGGCCGTCGGTCAGCAGCACGACGCCGGCCAGCCGCTCGGGCGGGACCTCGACCAGCGCCGAGCGCATGGTATCGATCAGGCGCGTGCCGCCGGGCCGCTCGCTGCCGACCTGGATATGGGCCGGCGGCAGCACCGCCTCGCGCACCTCGAGGCCTTCCTGCTGGGCCAGCTTCTTCTTCAGCGCGTCGCGGGCCGCCTGGACCTGCTGGCGGCGCTCGCCGATCGCCATCGAATCGGAATCGTCGACCACGACCAGCGCGACGTCGGCGATCGGCTTGCGCTGCTCCTCGATCAACGCCGGGTTGGCCAGCGCCAGTAGCACGACCGCCATGGCGCCCAGCCGCAGGAACGAACCGCGCGCCCGCGCGGCGAACGACAGGCCGACCAGCACGAGGCCGACGACGCCCAGCGCCGCCAGCACTTCCCAGGGCAGCAGCGGGTCGAAGGCGACCGAGACGGCGGAGGTCGGGTTCATCGCCGCAGCCTCTGCATGATGTCCTGGATGTGGACCTGGTCGTTCTTGTAGTTGCCGGTCAGGGCATGCATCACGAGGTTCACGCCGACGCGGAACGCCATCTCGCGCTGCGTCTCGCCGCCCGGCGACACCGGCATGATGCCGCGCCCGCGCGGATCGACCGCCCAGGCGCCGACGTAGTCGTTGGAGCCGACGATCACCGTGCTGACGCCGTCATTGACGCGGCCGGTGCCCGACTCGATCCACACCTTGCCGCCGGTCCAGCGGCCCGGCATGTCGGACAGCAGGTAGAACGACTTGGTCAGCACGTGGTCGGGCGGCATCTGGACCAGCGGCGGGATCTCGACGCCGGCCAGCAGGCGCTTGAGGTCGGGATTGCCGCCGGCCGGCCGATCGAAGCTCAGGTGCTGGTCGCGCGTGTCGATGAACAGGATGCCGCCGGTGCGCAGGTAGCGGTCGAGCGCCGCCTGGGCGCGCGGCGACAGCGCCGGCTGGGTCGCCGTGATCGGCCAGTAGATCAGCGAGTAGAAGCGCGGCTCGTCCTTCTCGAGGTCGAGGCCGACCGGGTCGGCCGGCTCGACCGAGGTGCGGCTGCGCAGCACCTCGCTCAGGCCTTCCAGTCCCTGGCGCGTCAGGTCGTCGACTTCCTTGTCGCCGGTCAGGATCCAGGCCAGGCGGATGTCGAGCGAGCCCTTGAGCGCCTGCTCCTCGGTGAGCGGCGGCGGGCCGGGCTTCTGGTCGGCGGCGCGGGTGTCGAGCGGCGTGCCGGCCAGCGCGACCGCAATTAGTGCGATCGCCGCCGGCGCGGCGCGGCCGAAGCGCAGGGCGCGACCCATCAGGCCGCGCATCCACAGCGACAGGAAGATGTCGGCCAGCAGCAGCAGCAGCGCGGTCAGCAGGAACCACTTCGACAGGTCGGTCTCGCCGCCCTCGCTCAGGCGGTCGGTCGCGACGCCGGACGGCAGGGCGATCGGCTTCGGCGCGTCGACGTGGCCGCCGATGTTGAAGGCGACCTGGGCGTTCTCGTCGCCGTACAGGCCGGGCGGCGTGGTCGGCCGCGGCTTGAAGGTCTCGTTGGCGTCGGCCGGCAGGATCTGCGCCCCGGCCGGCGGCGCGCCGAGCCGGCCGAAGCCGTCCAGCGTGCGCCACGGCTTCAGCGCCTTGTTGACGCCGTCGCCGGCGACGCCGCGCGACAGCGTGACCAGGCGCTGCAGCATGTTCACGAACAGGCCGGACAGCGCCATGTTGCTCCAGGTGGTGTTGGCGGTGGTGTGGAACAGGACGAGGTAGCCCTGGCCGCGCTTCTCGGCGGTGACCAGCGGCGTGCCGTCGGCCAGCCGGGCCCACGTCTTGTCGGCGAGATCGGGCGTCGGTTCGGCCAGCACCTGCTGGCTGATGCGCACGTCCTTCGGCACCGGGATGCCGAGGAACGGGCTGTTGGCGGGGAACTCGGCCAGCGCGCTCGGCTGGCCCCAGCTCATGACGCCGCCCAGCGAGCGGTCGCCCAGCCGCAGCCGCGTCGGCACCAGCGGGTCGGCGCCCTGCGCCAGCGTCGGGCCGGCGAAGCGCACGGCGACGCCGCCGCGCTCGATCCACTTGGCGATCTCCTCGCGGTCGCCGGCCGACGGCGCGGCGCCATCGGGGATCAGCAGCACCGAGGTGTTGCGGTTCAGCACGGCCTCGCGGTCGCCGATCGTCAGGCTGACGTAGGGATCGAGCGCGCGCTCGAGGAAGTAGATCTCCTGCAGCAGCGGCTGGCCGCTGGCGGTCGGCCGCTCGCCGAGGATCGACACCGGCCGGCGGCGGTTGCGCTCGTCCAGCAGCACGGCGCTGCCGGCGCCGCCCTGCGTCTCGATGTCGAGGCGGGCCATGCGGTTGCGCAGTTCCGGCGGGGTCGGCAGCACGCCCTCGCCCTTGGTCGCCGTGGCGGCGAAGTCGACGTCGAGCCGCGCGACGATGCGGCCGGCCTCGTCGGAGGCCTGAACCGCGACCTTGCGCGGGCCGTCGGCGGCGGGGCGCAGCGCCTGGACCTTGAGGTCGCGGCCCTCGGCGACCGGCGGCAGCAACAGCAGCGGCGTCGTGGCCTGGTCGGGCAGGATCACCTGCAGCCCGTCGAAGCGGCGCAGCCGCTCGGCCAGCCTGGTCGTGCCGTCATCGTCGATACCGTCGCTCAGCCACACCACGGTGGCCGACGGGTCGACCTGCATCTGGTCGATCGCCGTCGCGGCGGCGGCGCGGTCGGTCGGCCACGGCTTGGGCCGCAGCGCGCGCAGCAGCGTGCGGGCCTCGTCGGGCCGCATCGCGCCGCGCTTGGGCGCCGGGGCGTCGATCGGCAGCGGCGCGGTGCCGGTCAGCACCACCGGACGCTGGGCGCGCTCGGCGCGCTGGATCAGGCGTTCGGCGTGGGCGATGCGCGTCGTCCAGCCCGGCGCCGACGACCAGCCGTCGTCGATCACCAGCATCAGCGGTCCCTTGCCCGGCAACTCGGCCTGCGGGTTCAGGAGAGGCTTGGCGACCGCGAGGATCAGCGCGGTGGCGAGCAGCAGGCGCAGCAGCAGCAGCCACCACGGCATCTTCATCGGCGTCTGCTCGGTCGGCTCGAGCCCGATCAGCAGCCGGATCGCCGGGAACTGCACCAGCTTGGGCAGCGGCGGGATCATGCGCAGCAGCCAGTAGATCACCGGCAGTGCCAGCAGCAGCGCCAGCATGCCGGGGGCGGCGAAGGCGAAGGAACCGAGGCTCAGCATCCGCCGGTCACGCCGCGGTCAGCCGACGCAGGTCGGCCATGGCGAGGTACAGCGACAGCAGCACGGTCTGCGGCGAGCGGTCGGTGCGATGCAGGTGCACGGTCCAGTCGGTGGTGCGCGTCAGCCGCTGCAACCCTTCCTTCTGCGCCGCCAGCCGCGCGCCGTAGGCGGCGCGCACGCCCTCGACGCGGCGGATCGTGTGCTGGCCCTCGGACTCGAGGCCCTCGAACTTGACGTGACCGTCGAACGGCAGGTCTTCCTCGGCGGGATCGAGGACCTGCACGAGGTGGCCGCGCACGCCGCCGCTGGCGTAGTGGCGCACCACCTTCTCGATCTGGTCGAGCGGGTCGAGCCAGTCGGACACCAGCACGACGGTGCCGTGCGCCGGCAGCGGCAGCAGCGGCGGCAGGCTGGGCGCGCGGCGACCGCTCTCGGCATTGACGCGCGCCTCGTCGAGCAGCGTCTCGGCGATGCGGCGCACCGCGACGCGCCCCGAGGTCGGGCGCATGCCCGAACCGAGCACCGTCACGCGCTCGCCGGCGTCGGACAGCAGGCTGGCCAGCGCCAGCATGATCAGCTCGGCGCGCACCGCCTTGCTGTCGTGGTTCTTCAGCGAGGCGTACTGCATCGACGGCGAGGCGTCGCGCCACAGCCAGACGCTGGCGGCGGCTTCCCACTCGGTCTCGCGCACGAACAGGTTGCGGCTGCGCGCGCTCTGGCGCCAGTCGATCTGGCTGGCGCTGTCGCCGTCGCGGTACGGCCGGTACTGCCAGAACGCGTCGCCCTGGCCGACCCTTCGCCGGCCGTGCACGCCCTGGATCACGGTCGCCGCGACGCGGTCGGCCGCCACCATCAGGGCCGGCAGGGTCCCTGCCAGCTCGAGCGAGCGGTGAAGGGTGTTGGGAGACGCCATTCAGGCCGAATACTGCAAGGGGTGCGCCAGCTCAGGACAGCCGGGCGCACATCTGGGCGATCACGCCCTCGACGGTGACGCCCTCGGCGCGGGCCGAGAAGTTCACCGCCATGCGATGGCGCAGGATCGGGCCGGCCAGCGCCACGACGTCGTCGACCGACGGCGCGAGGCGGCCCTGGATGATGGCGCGGGCGCGCGTCGCCAGCATGAAGGCCTGGCTGGCACGCGGGCCGGGACCCCAGGCGACGCGCTGGCGCACGACCTCGAGGTCGCTGGTCTCGGGACGGCCGGCGCGCACCAGCTTGAGGATGGCGTCGACCACGCTGTCGCCGATCGGCAGGCGCCGGACCAGCGCCTGGGCGGCCATCAGGTCGGCCGGCGTCAGCGCCTGGGTGGCCACCGCGTTGGTCGCACCGGTGGTGCCGATCATGATCTGGCGCTCGGCTTCCTCGTCGGGATAGCCGACGTCGACCTGCAGCAGGAAGCGGTCGAGCTGGGCCTCGGGCAGCGGGTAGGTGCCTTCCTGCTCGAGCGGGTTCTGGGTCGCCAGCACGTGGAACGGCGCCGGCAGGTCGTAGCGCTTGCCGGCCACCGTGACGTGCTTCTCCTGCATGCTCTGCAGCAGCGCCGACTGGGTGCGCGGGCTGGCGCGGTTGATCTCGTCGGCCATCAGCAGCTGGGCGAACACCGGGCCCTCGATGAAGCGGAACGAGCGGCGGCCGCCGTCGCTCTCCTCCAGCACCTCGGAGCCCAGGATGTCGGCCGGCATCAGGTCCGGCGTGAACTGGATGCGCTTGGCGTTCATGCCCAGCACGGTGCCCAGCGTGTCGACCAGCTTGGTCTTGGCGAGGCCGGGAACGCCGATCAGCAGCAGGTGTCCCCCCGACAACAGCGCAACCAGCGTTTGATCGATCACATCCTGCTGGCCATAAATGACCTTGCCGATCGACGCACGCGCCGCCCGCAGCTGGGCGCCGAGGCGTTCGATGTCGGCCAGGGCGGCGAGGGCATCGGCGTCGGTTGCAGTCGAGGTGTCTGGGGCCACGTGGGCGCTCCTGTGGTGCGGCGGTATATAAGGTCAGGGAAGCCCAGAATTGAGGCCGGAACAAGGGCATGACGGTTGACGAAATCGTGCGACGGATCGGCGAGCGCAGCCGCCGGTTGGCATCGGGGTTGCCTGTCTCCCAGGCTCCGCTCGGCAGCGACTTTTCGCTGAACGGCGTGGTGCCGGCGCCGGCCACCTTCCGGCCGGCCTCGGTGCTCGTGCCGCTGGTCGTGCGCGAACCCGAGATCACGGTCCTGCTGACCCAGCGGACCGAGGACATGCCGAGTCATGCCGGCCAGATCGCCTTCCCGGGCGGCCGCCGCCAGGCCGAGGACGTCGATGCCGCGGCGACCGCGCTGCGCGAGACCGAGGAGGAGGTCGGCCTTTCCCGCACGTTCGTCGAGGTCATCGGCGCGGTCGATTCCTACCGCACCGGCACCGGCTACGAGATCACGCCGATCGTCGGCATCGTGACGCCCGGATTCACGGTGCATGCGGATCCGCGCGAGGTCGCCGATGTCTTCGAGGTGCCGCTGGCGCATTTCCTCGACGAGGCCAACCATCGCATCGACAGCCGCGTGTACCAGGGCCGCGAGCGGCGCTACTACGCCATGCCCTACGGCGAACGCTACATCTGGGGCGCCACCGCGGGCATGCTGAAGAACCTGCACTTCGTGCTGACCGAGCGGGACTGACCCATGGTGCGCATCGTCCTGCTCGTGCTCGTCCTGGTGACCGCGCCGACCGTGGCGTTCTTCCTGTGGGCGTGGGGCGTCAAGATCAAGGAACAGCGCAAGCTGTCGGGCACGCTGCCGGAATGGCAGGACCTGCCGATGACCTGGCTCGGCATCGTCGGGCTGCTGTGCGCCATCGCCGGCTTCATCGTGATGTTCTTCACCCAGAACCAGGGCTACGGCGGCCTGTTCGCGCCATGACCCCCGCCTGGATGCAGGACGCGCCGGTGCAGCGCCTGCTGGCGGCGCTGGCGGGCGGCGGCATTGCGGCGCGGTTCGTCGGCGGCTGCGTGCGCGACTGGCAGCTCGGGCGGCCGATCGGCGACATCGATCTCGCGGTCGATACCCCGCCGGAGACCGTGATGTCGGTGCTGGAGAAGGCCGGGTTGAAGGTCGTGCCGACCGGCCTGAAGCACGGCACCGTCACGGCCATCGCCAACCACCGGCCGTTCGAGCTGACGACGCTGCGGCGCGACGTCGAGACCGACGGGCGGCGCGCCGTCGTCGCCTTCACCGACGACTGGCGGGTCGACGCGGCGCGGCGCGACTTCACCTTCAACGCGCTCTACGCCGAGGCCGACGGCACGATCCACGACTACTTCGACGGCCTGCCCGACCTGCACGCCGGGCGCGTGCGCTTCATCGGCGATCCCGACCAGCGCATCGCCGAGGACCGGTTGCGGGTGCTGCGGTTCTTCCGCTTCCACGCCTGGTACGGCCGGCCGCCGTTCGACGGGCCGAGCTTGGAGGCCTGCCGGCGCAATGCCGGCGCGCTGCGCGGCCTGTCGGGCGAGCGGGTGCGCAAGGAACTGCTACGCACGCTGGAGGCGCCGGCCGGCGCCGATGCCGCGGACGCCCTGTTCGACACCGGCGTGCTCGACCACTGGCTGCCCGAGTATGCCGGCAGCGCCCGGCTGCGCGCCCTGCGGACACGCGAGGCGACGGCGGGCGTCGAGCCCGACGGGCTGCGCCGGCTGGCGGCGATCCTGCCCGCGGGTGGCGATGCCACGCGGATCGGCAAGCGCCTCAAGCTCTCGACGCAGGAGTCGGTGCGGCTCGCGGTGCTGCTGTCCGAGACGCCACCGCTCGGCCTTGCCGGCGGGCCGCCGGCCTGGCGCGCCGCGCTCTATCGCCAGGGCCGCAACTTCTTCGTCGATCGCGTGCTGCTGGCGCCGGAGGCGGCCGGCGACTGGCGCGGCGCGCTGGCGCTCGCGCAGGCGTGGACGCCGCCGGAACTGCCGGTGAGCGGCGCCGACGCGCTGGCGCTCGGCCTCAGGCCCGGCCCCGCCGTGGGACAGCTGCTCGAGGCGGTCGAGGCGTGGTGGATCGACGGCGACTTCGCGGCCGGCCGCGACGCCTGCCTGGCCGAGCTGGCGCGCCGGGCCGCTGCCGGGGAGAAGCCCGCGTGATCCGTCCCGGCGTCACCTTCTTGCTGTGGCTCGCCTTCGCCGTGTTCGTGGTGCTGAACGACGCGGTCGGCGACATCTGGATCGGCCAGGCGCTGAGCGTGCGCGCTGCCGAATGGTACAAGGTGCTGGTGCCGCTGCCCTACGCGGCGATGCTGGCCGTCATCCATGCCCGCCGCACCGCCGGTCCGCAGTGGCTGGGCGCCGCCGTGCTGGCCGCAATCCTGTGGCCGACCTCGACCGCGGTGGTCGACTTCCTCTACCTGCGCGTCACCTACGATGCCGTGCCGGAAGCCTTCCTCGACCGCTTCGGTGGGCCTTACCCGGTGCTGCTGTTCGCCCTGTTCGCCCTGCCCTTGGTCGCCGGCGCGGCGCTGCGGGGCGGTCGCCGCTAAGGCCAGCGCACCTCGGGCGGGAGCGACATCAGGATCGCCTCGACGTTGCCGCCGGTCATCAGGCCGAACTTGGTGCCGCGGTCGTGCAGCAGGTTGAACTCGACGTAGCGGCCGCGGCGCACCAGCTGGTGCTCGCGCTCGGCAGCGGTCCACGGCTCGTTCATGTGACGCGCCACGATCTTCGGGTAGACGTCGAGGAAGGCCTCGCCGACGTCGCGGGTGAAGGCGAAGTCGCGCTCGTGGCT
>Ga0102832_1000884_pt1 | contig 30893 bp, 28 predicted proteins | sample EBPBio282013_DNA_FD_88942 | JGI IMG/M metagenome (GOLD analysis project Ga0102832, IMG submission 88942) | Wastewater treatment Type I Accumulibacter community from EBPR Bioreactor in Madison, WI, USA - Reactor 2_5/28/2013_ DNA (Illumina Assembly) | ecosystem: Engineered > Bioreactor > EBPR >... | reverse complement strand
TGATCGTAGGGAGCCGCATGCGTGCGGAGAAGAGGCCGGCATGTCTTGCAGCGGCTGCCGTCGCTGGCTCACAGCACGCGGGCAATGGTGTCCGGAGTTATTGCAACGCTGCTTGAACGCGGGCGGCGGTCATGGCGGATGGCTAGCTAGAGCACTCGCGCCAGCGCGCCTCGGCTAGTCTTCTGTGGCCGCAGCGACCCGAGGAAGACAGTCGCGGCGTCTTACGTCACTCCCCGAGGGCGAGCGATTTGGTCTGTCGACACGGGCGGCGGCGCAGCGTCTGAAGTTCGCGCCAGCGGGCATCGCGCCGGATGAACTGTCGATGGGCATGTTCGGCGAATTCGAGATCGCCACCTGTAACCGCGCTGCTGAAGCACTGCGGCCGGAGCAGTCGCAGCAAGCGGCTGACGCGGGCGGACAAGCAATTCCTGTAACATGTGCCGCGCATCTTCACTGCCTTGCAGCAAGCCCGCGACAGCGTGAGGGGAGCGGCCAACGGCTTTCACGGTCAGCAACGCATTACGCTGTCCGATGGCATCACCCCGTCGCGCTTGCCGACCTTGCTGGCGTTAAGCTGGCAGGAGGAGCCCGACGTCGAGTTGCGCCTGTTCGAGGTGTCACTGTCGCAGCAAATCAAGGGGCTGCATGGCGATCTGTATGACCTAGGGCCCAGTCTGGTGAAGTGGATGACGACATCGTGGCTAAGGCGCTTTGGAGCGCCCCCCCTCATGGTCGCGGCGCCGGCATGGCATCCGCTGCTCAAGCACAAACGTATCTCACTGGACGAGGTGCTGCGTTATCCGCTGGTGCTGGTGACCCACATGCATACGGGAGTCATGCACGTCAGATCCAACGAGTGCTGCCGCGGGTGAAGCAGGAACCCGTGATCGCTGCACGGGTGGCTTCCTGGGAACCTGAAACGCGTCGAGGTATATTGATTGGACAGAAGCTAGTCTTCCGTCAACAGGTGTAGCCATCCCTTGCTAGCGGCTTCCACCATAGAACTTTTCCACGAACGAGCGACGGTAACTCTGGTGGCAGGCTAGGCAGCTTTGCTGGGTTTTGGAGAAAGCCGCGATGACTGCTTGGCCGTCATTCCGCTGTGCAGCCTCGCCCATGGCGGTTGCGGCGTCATGGACCTGTCCATCAAGACCCCGAAACTTTCCAGCGTCTGCCCCAAGCCAGGCAAGGATGCGCATCTTTTCCGACATGGGCGGCTCGGCATGCTTGGCGATTCGTGGTGCTAGCTCGGCGACCAGTGGCCAGTCTTCTTTGGAGATCGCGCCCGTGACGGCTTGCATGTCGCGCCCGAGTCTTTCCATTATGGTACGAAGCGCCATTGGCTTTGCCGCCTCTACGGACTGCGCACCGAGTGCCGTGGCGAAGGTTGCCAAGAGCACGGACAGCGAGACGGTGAAGAACGATCTGGGTTTCAAGGGCTGGTTCACGAATTTCTCCATTGATGTTGTGACGAATGCTTTGGGTCTAACGAATGGTTGCAGGTGTCCTCAAAATTCCAGACTCAGCGCGATCGATCCGAATGCATGATGGCCCGCCTGCTGGTCGAACTCGCGGGTTCTCCAAACGCGCATCACGGCAAGCCGCACGCCACGTCCAGCAACGATCCATTGGCTGCTGATGCCGAGAGCTGCTTGCACGACCCAAGGCCGCCGGCTGACATGATGGCTATGCCGGAACATGTTTCCGTCGAGTGAGAAGTCCCAGGCGACGGCTCTACCCTCCAGGTTCAGGAAGACATGTGCCCCAGGTTTGGGCGCCAGGACCGATTGCGGCGTTGTCGTGCGCAGATCGGCAACACCAGAGGGCGGGCGGTTCTCCGCGCCAGGGCGAATCGGATAGCTGCCGAAGTCGTTCGGTATGTTCCAGCCCGCGCGAAACTCCACGCCGGTACTGGCGGCGGTTTCGATGTTTCCGACCCGCAGGGCATAGCTGCCGATCACGTCGCTGCCCCATCCAGGGCGGACCGCACCCTCCGTGTACGGCTTGAACTTGCGCTCCATGGCCATCTGAAACGCCGGCTCGTTGCGCAACTGGTTGTCCCAGCCGCGAAATCGCTCAATGCCGCGTGCCCGATGCACCAGATCCTGAGATTGCTCGGCCAGCGACCAGGGTCCGATCACGCCCAGGGTCAGCTCACGCACGTCAAGCATTTCGTAGCTGGCGGCTTGTGGGTGGATGCGGCGATTCCACGCCAAACCCAGGTAGAGCAAACCAGCGTACGGTCGGTCATCTGGAATCACGTCGGTGCGCGTCTTGTTCTCGGGCGTGTACATGGACTGGCCAAAGCGCACGACGAGGTTTTGCGACGATGTCTGGGCGCCGGAATCGCGCCAGAACCCGGGATCAGCCCAGCCGATGAAGCGGGCGTACAAACCAATCGGCTGAGGCAGGCACTCCGGACGGAGCCCGCCTTGCAGATCGCGTGAGACTGCTGTTAGCGCGACACCGTTGGTGTAGTTGCGATCGGAGCCGGTGAACAAATCGTTCTCCAGACGCAGGGTGCCGCCCCGCCAGCGCAGGGATTGCTCTGGCGAGCAGGAGGGAGGATTTGCAGAGAGTGAGACTTCGGAACCAAAAGCAGAAATCGGGCTGAACAATGCACCCGCAATCAACAAGATGACGCACTGCATCGGCTGCCGCACCTTAGTGCCGCGCAGGCTCCAGCGATACCCGCCGATGCCAATCATGTTGCCCCATCGCCTGCCGCCCTGTTGACGTAAAAGCGTTCGAGGGCACTGACGATTTCCTCCGCATCGTCTACGCAGGTGAACAAGTCGAGATCGGATGAAGAGACATAGCCTTCGTCGAGCAGAAGATCGAAATCAACTACGCGACGCCAGAATGCACGGCCGACCAGCACCACCGGAACACGCTGCATCTTTCTGGTCTGGATCAAGGTGAGCACCTCGAACAGCTCATCGAGCGTTCCATAGCCACCGGGGAAGGCCACCAAGCCCTTGGCGTGCAACAAGAAGTGCATCTTGCGCAGCGCGAAATAGTGGAATCGGAACGCCAAATCCGGGCACATGTAGGGGTTGGGTGCCTGTTCGTGGGGCAGCGTGATGTTGAGGCCAATCGAACGTGCGCCGACCTCGAAAGCACCGCGGTTGGCGGCCTCCATGATGCCGGGCCCACCCCCGGTGACGACGACGAAATCACGGCGGTTTTGCTGCTGGAAACGCGCCGAAATAAGGCCCGAGAAACGCCTCGCTTGCTCGTAGTGACGTGCCTGTTCGACCCGGCGATTGGCCCGCGCAAGCTCTTGCCGCAGCCCGACATCCTCCGGAGTGACGAGCGCCTGACGCTCCAGAACGCCAAGACGGGCTTCTGCCGTCTCGGCATCGCTCACGCGTGCGCTGCCGAAGACCACTACCGTCGAGCGAATGCCTTGCTCGTGCAGGATGCGCTCGGGCTTGAGCAGTTCGAGCTGTAGTCGCAGCGGCCGCAGTTCGTCCTGGCCAAGCAGCTCGATGTCTTCGTACGCAAGCCGGTACGTTGGCGACTCGCGGATGGCGCGCAGGCGTTCATCGAGATCTTCTGCGGGCTTCATCACTCGTGCGCCAGAAAGTCCGGCCAGCGCAGCGCATGGCCATACTCGGGCACCGTGACCTGCCAGCCGAGTTGCTGCTGCAAGAGGTCAGCGAAGGCTTGCGCGGCCGACGATTCCCCATGCACCACGAAGGTTTGCGCCGGTGCTTGAATGAAAGCACGGGCCCAATCCAGCAGCGCCTTCTGGTCGGCATGCGCCGAGAGGCCGTCCACGCTGTGGATCGCCGCACGTACCGGGATGTCCTCGCCGAAGATGCGTACACGTTCGGCCCCCTCGATCAGGCGCCGGCCAAGCGTCCCCTGCGCCTGGAAACCGGGAAACAAGATGCTGCATTCGCGGCGTGGCAAGTTGTGGCGCAGGTGGTGCCGGATACGTCCCGCGTCGCACATGCCGCTGGCAGAAATAATGATGGCCCCGGAGCGAATCCGGTTCAGCGCCATGGACTCCTCAGCGCTCGCTGTGAAATCCAGGTACGGGAGGTTCTCGCCGCGCGCGTGCCATCCGGCCAACCGCTTCGCCTGTTCGTCGAACAATTCGAGATGTTCACGCGTGATGCGTGTGGCCTCGGTGGCCATCGGCGAATCGACAAACACCATTGGACGCTGCAGACGCCCTTCGCAGGTGAGACGATGTAGGTGGTAGAGCACCTCCTGGGTTCGGCCGACCGCAAAGGCCGGCACGATGACGTTGCCGCCGCGCTCGAACAGGGTTTTCTCGACGATGCCGATCATGTCCGCTTCGGTCGCCGAAAAATCCTTGTGCCGGCGGTCACCGTAGGTGGACTCGATGAGGAGGATGTCGGCTTCCTCAATGGGTGTCGGGTCGCGCAGGATGGGGCGTCCCGGCTGGCCCAGATCGCCGCTGAACACGATCTTCGTGGGGTAACCGTACTCGGTAATCCACACTTCCACGATGGCCGAACCAAGGATGTGTCCGGCATCACGAAAGCGGGCGCGCACCCCGACGCGGAGTGCGAACTCCCGGTCGTATTCGATACCTCGTACCTGCTGCAGGCATTCGTGTGCATCCTGCAGGGTATACAGGGGTGGCGGCACGGTCTTTTCTTTGAGCCGCTTGGCAACCCGCTTGGCATCGCTTTCCTGGATGTGAGCGCTATCGGGCAGCATCACCCCGAGCAGATCAACCGTCGCTGGCGTGGCGTAGATGGGCCCCTTGAACCCGGCGCGCGTGAGTTTGGGCAATAGCCCGCTGTGGTCGATGTGGGCGTGGGTCAGCAGGACGAAGTCAATGGACGCCGGGTCGAACGCGAACGGCTCGTGGTTGCGTGCTGCTGCTATACGCCCACCTTGAACCATGCCGCAATCGACCAGGAAGCGGACATTAGCCGCTTCGACCAGAAAGCACGATCCGGTGACTTCTCGGGCTGCGCCCAAAAAACTGAGTTTCATAGGGCGTTCACTCGGGTTTTCGCATCGGGCAAGTGCTGAGGCCGAGCAGGCGATAGCCAGGACAGCGGCCTGCCAGGCCGGTGAGGAGTGGCATGATTCCAATGAGTCCCAGCCAACGCCAGGATGAGTCCAGCCACAATGGGAGACTGAGCAAAATCAGTCCGATGACGATGCGCACAATGCGGTCGAGATTTCCAACGTTGATTTGCATGACGGTCTCCTTGTGTTGAATCAGCGGCTTGAAAACGCGACGGGGGCGGCAGCGCCCCGCAGCGGATGGGTTGCGGTCGATGCCGTCGTGGATACGTCCCAGCCACCACCAAGGGCCTTGTACAGCGCCACCAGTTGCACGGCGGCGTTGGTATGCGCGCGTGCGGCTGCGGTTTCGGCCTCGTGCAGACTGCGCTGGGCAGCCAGCAGTTCGACCAGCGCAATGTCGCCCGCCGCGTAGCGCGCCTTGGCGTGGCCGTAGCTGGTGCGCGCGGCATCCAGTGCCATACCGCGGCGCTCCAGTGTGTCCAGCCCGCCGTGGTAGTCGCCAAGCGCGCGCTCGGCATCGCCCAGCGCCGCCAGCACGGCCTGCTCATAGGCCAGCGCGGCCTGTCGCTCGGCCGCCTCGCGTGCCCGAATTTCGGCTCGCACACGGCCACCGTCGAACAGGCGCCAGGAAATCAGCGGCAGGATGGAAAAACGCGAGCTGGATGCATCGAACCAATCGCCCGTACTGAGCGCTTGGAACCCGCCGCCGACACCGATGGAGAGTTTGGGGAACAACTCGGCCGTGGCCACGCCGATGTCGGCGGAACTCGCTGCCAGGCGACGTTCCGCAGCCAGCACGTCCGGGCGCCGGCGCAGCATCTCTGCGCGCTCGCCCACCGGCAGCGCCCGCAGCGTGCTCGGCGTCAAGGGGCCATCCAGCAGTGCCAGCTCCCGCTCCGGCGGCGCGCCCAGCAGCACGCCCAGGCTGAGTATCGCGGCGCGCTGACGCGCCTGGATATCCGGGATGAGCGCGTTGACTGCTGTCCATTGGGCGTACGCCGCCTCCACGTCGGCGGCCGACGCGTCGCCCAGCGCATGCCGCAGGCGCACCAATTCCAAGGTCTGCTGCAGCGTATCCAGTGTGGCCTGTTGTGCGTGCAACTCGTAGCGGGCGCCGACGGCGGTGAACCAAGTGCGCGCGACCTCGGCCACGATGCGCATGCGTATGCCCTGCGCCTCGGCTTCGGTCGCCTGCAGGCGGGCGCTGGCGCCTTCCAGCGCCCGCCGCTTGGCCCCGAACAAGTCGGCCTCCCAGGCCGCGTCGAAGCCCGCGTCGTAGATGGTCTGCGTGGCGTCAAGGCCGGGGATCGAACCTACGGGCAGGGGTCCGTTCTCGCTTTGACGGCGCCGGTTGACGCTCGCGCCAGCGGCGGCGGTGGGCAATGCCTCGCCGGCCACACGATCGCGCAGGGCGCGTGCCTCATCGATGCGTGCCGCAGCGTGGCGCAGATCCAGGTTCTGTGCCAGCGCCGTGGCCATCAGGCGATCGAGGATGGGATCGTCCAGTGCAGACCACCATTGGCTCAAGTCTGCGGACTGGGATTCGCTTGCCAACGGCAAGCTCCAGCCGCTGCCGACGTCGACCGGCGGCGGCTCGCGGTAGTCGGGGCCCACGCTTGCGCAGGCAGTCAGCAGCACGCAGGACAGGGCCAGCACGAGCGGACGCGCGCGCCCAGGGGTCAGGCCGGTGACGGTTGCGCGAAGAAAGGGAGTGCGGGGCTTGGATTTCATTGCAGGCGTCCTCGGACGAATGCGGTGGCCATGGTCAGCGTGGCGAGGGCGATGACCGCCAGCGGCCACAGGCTGGCGAGAATGTCACCGGGCGGCATGGCCTTGAGAAAGCTGCCTTCGACGATGATGAGGAAATGGGTCAGTGGGATGGCCTGAGCCAGCCATTGCAGGACGACAGGCATGTTTTCCACAGGCGTCGCAAAGCCGGACATCAGCACCGCCGGCACGCCGATGGCGAACGCTCCCAGGATGGCCTGCTGCTGCGTCATGCTGACCGCGGAAATCATCAGACCGATGCCGACCACCGAGGCGATGAACAGCACCAGGCTGGCAAGCAGGAGTGCAAACGAGCCCGTAAACGGGATGCCGAACAGGAAGACGCCCGCGCTGATCATGAACAGGCCCAGCCCGGTGCCAATTGCGAGTGCCGGCAGCGACTTGGAGATGATGATCTCGGGCGTCGAGGTGGGCGACACCAGCAACTGGTCGAAGGTGCCCAGCTCGCGCTCGCGCGCGATCGACAACGAGGTGATCAAGAGCGAGCTGAACAGCGCCAGGATGCCCGTCAGGCCGGGCACGATGAACCAGCGGTAGACCAGATTCGGGTTGAACCAGTGGCGCACGACCACGGGCGTTGGTGCCTGGGCGTCGGGCACGACCTCGGCGCCGACATCGGCGGCGATGGTGGACAGATAGGCCACGGTGATCTGCCCGGAGTTGCTGCGCCGGCCATCGACCAGTACCTGCGCGCGGCCACTTTCGCCGGCGGCGATGGAGCGCGAGAAATCCACCGGGATGGCGAGCGCGGCGATCACCTCGCCACGGTCGATCAGCTCGTGGAGCTGCTGTTGGCTGTCGACATGCCGGACGTGGGTGATGAAGCGGGCGCTGTCCAGGCGCTGTACCAACTCGTGCGACCAGCGCCCCGCATCCTGATCGTAGACGGCGATATCGACGTTGCGCACTTCCAGCGTCGCGGCAAAGGCGAACACCAGCAACTGCAGGATCGGCGGCACGAACACCACCATGCGGCTGCGCGGGTCGCGCAGGACGCTGAGCACTTCCTTGATGAACTGGGCGCGCAGGCGGGTGAACGAGAATGCGGAAGTCAACATCGCGTCACTCCAGGTTCTTGCGCGTGGCGCGCTTGGCGATCACGAAGAACAGCCCCCCGATCGCCGCCATGGCCGCCAGGTTGGGCAGGAACACGGCCCAGATGTCGCCGGCCAGGAACACCGTCTTCAGCGAATCGACGAAGTAGCGCGCCGGAACCACCAAGGTGATGGCGCGGATCGGTGCCGGCATGGCGTCGATCTCGTACAGAAAGCCCGACAACATGAAGGCCGGCAGGAAGCCCGTGAACAGCGCGATCTGCGCTGCCAGGAACTGGTTGCGTGCCAAGGAGGAAATCAGCAGACCCTGACCCAGCGCCGGTACCATGAACACCGCCGACAGCAGCAGCAGCGCCGCCAGCGAGCCCCGCATCGGGACCCCGAACACGAACACCGCCAGCGCCGCCGCACCCAGCGTGGACAGCATGCCGAGCACGAAGTACGGCAGCAGCTTGCCGATCAGGATTTCAGCCACCGAGGCCGGCGTGGACAGCACCGCCTCCATGGTGCCGCGCTCCCATTCACGCGCCACCACCAGTGCAGTCAGCATGGTGCCGATGATGGTCATGACGATGGCGATGGCACCGGGAATCAGTGCGCGGCGGCTTTCCAGCTCGGGGTTGAACCAGTAGCGCGGTTCCAGCATGACGGCCTGCGCTGGTGCTCCGACGTCCAGTCCGGCACGCCAGGACTGGACCACGCCGCGGGCGTAGTTCTCGACGTAGTTCGCGGTATTGGGGTAGGAGCCGTCGGTGACGATCTGCACCAGCGGCTCGCTGCCACGCTGGGCCAGCCGCTGCTCGAAATCCTGCGGGATCACCACGTAGCCGCGCAGGTCGCCTGAGACCAGCTGGTCGGCCACTTCGCGCCGGTCATGGGCGAAGTGGGCATCCAGGAACTTTGTGCCGGCAAAGGCCGCCGCAAGCTCCTGCGCTGCAGCGCCGGGCGACTCCAGCACCACGCCGACGCGGACATCCTTCGCATCCAGCGACACCGCATAGGCGAACAGCAGCAGCAACACCACCGGCAGCACGAACGCGATCAGCAGCGTCGAGGGGTCGCGCAGCGCCTGGTAGCTTTCCTTGGTGACCAGGGCGATCAAGCGCCGCAGATCAAAATGGCGCAGGTCGGTCTGCTGTGGTCCATTCCCGTCCTTGTGCTTTGTGGTGCCGTTCATGTGGCGGCCTCCAGCTCGCGGTCCGCCGACTCCACCAGGTGAATGAAGGCGTCCTCCATCGTCGGGTCGGGTCGTTCGGGGCTGACCGCCGAACGTTTGAGCGCGTCGGGCGTATCCAGCGCAATCAGTTGCGCACGCGAGAGCATGGCCACGCGGTCGCAGTATTCGGCCTCGTCCATGAAGTGGGTGGTGACCATGATGGTCACGCCCTTGCGGGCCAGTCCGTTGATGTGGGTCCAGAATTCGCGCCGGGTGATCGGGTCCACGCCCGAAGTGGGTTCATCTAGGAACAGCACGGGCGGCCGGTGCATCAGCGAACAAGCCAATGCCAGGCGCTGCTTGTGGCCCAGCGGCAGGGAATCGGGCGTGGCGGACAGCCAGTCGCCCAGATCGAAGGTTTCGATCATCTCGGCAATGCGCTCGCGCCGGGTGTTGCCTTCCAGTCCGTAGACGCCGGCCGAGATTTCCAGGTTCTGCTGCACCGAGAGCAGGCCGTAGAGCGAAAACTTCTGCGCCATGTAGCCGAGCCGGCTCTTGGCTGCGCCGGTGGCGCGGCGCAGATCATGGCCCACCACATGCGCTTCGCCAGCAGTTGGTTTCAACAGGCCGCACAACATCTTGAAGGTGGTGGACTTGCCGGCGCCGTTAGGGCCGAGCAGGCCGAAGATTTCGCCCTTTTGCACCTCGAAGCTGACGTTGTCGGTGGCGGTGAACTCGCCGAAGCGCTTGGTGAGGTTTCGGCACGACACGGCAATGTCGGAACCCAGCTCAACCGGCGGCAGACGCTCGGCCAGCGTCGAAGTGCCGCCGGGGCCGCCACCGAGCAGATCGATGAAGGCGTCTTCGAAGCGCGCGGGCACCTGCGCCAGCTCCACTCGCGCCTGATCGGACAGGGCCTGGAGCTGCTCCGCTTGAGCGCCCTCGCGCAACACCACGCGCACGCCGGCGCCCTGGATCACGCCATCGCTCACGCTGGGCAGGTCGAGTGCCTGGGTCAGGACCGCTCGGCGCTCGGCACCGACGTCTTCCAGACGGAAACTGCGGCCTTCGAGCTGCGCGGTCAGCTCCTGCGGCGGGCCATCGAACAGGAGCTGCCCTTGGTTCAGCAGCAGCACGCTCTCGCAGCGCTCGGCTTCGTCGAGATAGGCGGTGGACCAGACCACGGCCATGCCTTCATCGGTCAGCGCCTGCACCATGCGCCACAAGTCCTGGCGGCTGACCGGGTCGACACCCACGCCCGGCTCGTCCAGCAGCAGCACCTTCGGCCGCGCCATGAGCGCACAGGCAAGGCCCAGCTTCTGCTTCATGCCGCCGGAGAGCTTGCCGGCCAGGCGTTTGGTGAAGGGTCCGAGCCGCGTGAAGTCCAGCAGCTCGGCAAACAGATCGGCGTTGCGGTCCGCATCCATGCCGCGCAACTGCGCATACAGGCGCATGTTCTCCATCACCGACAGGTCTTCGTACAGGCCAAAGCGTTGCGGCATGTAGCCACTGGCGACATGAATGGCGTCGTTGTCCTTGACCACGTCATAGCCTGCCAAGGTGACGTGGCCGGCGTTCGGCGCCAGGAGGCCGGTCAGAATCCGCATCAGCGTCGTCTTGCCGGCGCCGTCGGGGCCGACCAGACCCGTCAGCCGTCCATAGTGGATGCGCGCGCTCAAGCCCCGCAGCGCCTTTACGTCGCCGAAATGCTTGTCCACGTCTTCGATGACGATGGCAGCGTCTTCGCCCGCACCCGCAGGCACGGCGGCGATAGCAGGGCTTGCCTGCATTTCAACGCTCCCCCGCCGGGATACGGGTGCCGGCTTTCGCATCGACCTCGATCGTCACCGGCATGCCCTGGCGCAAGGCACTGTCGCTGTCGGCTTCGTCGATGACGATGCGCAGGCGGTAGACCAGATCCGTGCGCAAATCCGTCGTCTCCACCGTCTTGGGGGTGAACTCGGCGCGCGGCGAGATGAAGCCGATCTGGCCGCGATAGACCTTCTCTGATGAATCGCTTTTGACGCGCACCAAAGTACCGGGCGCGATGCGCCCCAAGTCCGACTCGCCCACGTAGGCGCGCACGTAAACCGGCTTGTCCAGGCTCAGGCTGTAGACCGCGCTCTGGCTTGCGACCATGCTGCCGGGCTCCCGCACTCGTGCGATGACGGTGCCGCTACTGGGCGCCATCAACTCGGTGTCCGCCAAGGCTGTCGTGGCTTGCGCTGCGGCAGCCTGTGCGGCCGCAAGGCGAGCTTCTGCCGCGGTGATGTCTTCCTTGCGAAAACCTTCGGATGCTTGCGACAGGGCCGCCTTGGCCGCTTCGACGCCAGCGGCTGCCTGGTCGCGCGCCGTGCGGGCTGCATCGACCGTGCGCTGGCTGCTGGCGCCAGATGCCAGCAGGCCACTCTGGCGCTGGAAATTGCGCTCGGTCTCGGTGGCGAGCGCCTGGGCCTGCCTGAGGGCTTCGCGCGCCTGGGTGATTTCCTGCGGTCGCAGACCGCGGCGCAGCTTGGCCAGTTCCGCCTGCGCCACCTGCACCTGGGCCTGTGCTGCCGCAAGTGCTTCCCGATAGGGTTGCGCGTCAAGCGCCGCCAGGCGCGCGCCCGCGCTGACGGCATCGCCCTCATCGAAAGCCATGTGCATCACGCGCCCGGGCTGACGGAAGGCCAGTTGCACCTCGCGGATGTCGACGTTGCCGTAGAGGCGCAATGCATCTTGTTGTCCATGGTCGCGCGACAACCAGAACGCCAGTGCGCCGCCAAGAGCGAGCACGACGACGGCGATCACGACCCAACGGGTTTTCTTGAAGAGGAGGTTTGGAGTTTTCATCGATGGGTTTCCGCTGGATAAAGGTGCTCAGTGCTCGCGTGCGACCGGCGCATTCGCCGCTGACCGGCGCCAGGCGATGGCCGCTATGCCAGCCCACACCAACGTGCGCAGCGTCATGGCGACCACCGTGCGTCGCTCCCAGGCGCCACCCAGAGCCACATGCACTCCGAAAGCGAGGAACACGAGTGCGGTCGCCACCGTGATGACAATCGCCAACCACGCGGCCCAGCGCCGGCGCATCCACAAGCCGACGCCGGCGACGATGTAGGCGAACCCGGCCAGAAAATTGAACCAGAGCACGAAGGGCACATAGTGGCCGGCGGCTTGGCGCGCCGCGCCGTCGACAAACAGAACGGCGCCGCCCTCCCGAAGAGTGAGCAGACCGAAGCCGATCGCAAGCAGGGAGATCAGCCAGTGCCAGATGCTGCGTTGTGGATGAGTGGTCATCTTCATGGCCTTTACTTGATCGGGGAAACTCCCAGGCCTTCGTCGTCGCGGCGTGCGTGTGCATTCCGCCGGGCGGTCGGGCTGAGTGTTGAATGACGCGGATTCGCGCTGGAGGCGCAACGCGATCGCATGACCGTGGTGTGCCTCTCGGCTGACCGAGGAACTGCGTGGCGGCAGGATGGAAGGCGTTTCATCGGGTGTGCGTGATGCCACGGAGATAGATGGCAAACACGGCTGGCGCGTCGCGGCGGATGCGTGCTACATCGCCCGCCAGCAACGACTGCATCACCAGCCCTTGAATTGTGCCGATGAACAAGACGACGGCCGCGTCCACATCCAGTTCTGAATGCAGCTCGCTTCGCGCCTTACCGGCTTCGAGCAGTCGACGCAACCGCTCACCATATTGACGGGTCAAGGTCTGCACCATTTGCTTGGGCAGGGTCTCCCCCGGCCGCTGTAATTCGCCGAAGAGCATCCTCGGCACCCCCGGGTGCTCGGCCACGAAGTCGATGTGCGTCTTGAAGATCGCTTCAAGAGCTGCGAGGGGGGACGTAGCACCTTCTGCGGCCTTGTCTACTCGAGCCAGCAAGCGTTCCGTAACCCAGGACATCACCGCCTGCAGGATTGCGTCTTTAGTCGGGAAGTGACGGAACAGTGCTCCCTGGGTCAACCCCATGCGCTGCGCGATGGCCGTGGTCGTGATGTCGCTGGGGTTCTGTTCGGCAGCCAAGTCGACCACTGCCTCGACGGTGGCCGCGCGCCTCTCATCAGCCGGTAGATGCCTGGAGCGTCCGCTCATTGCTTGCATCCCAAAAAGTGAGTAATCTATTACTATCTTACCACTGTGCAGCCAGGCCGCAAGAGGGGAAGCACGAAAAAGAGGTCTCGATGAACAGCAGAACTGCTATCTCAGACGGCTGCCAACGGTCGATTTCTAGCGGGCGCAAACGTCGCCCTCCGCACCTCATTGGCGGAAGGGCGCCGGCACATCGCAAGCCTGGCGGGGCGTAAGTGGGCGGGATGTGGATGGAGATGCTGGCGCCCGAGAGGCCGAACCAGAAGAAGACGAACAGGAGGTGGCCTTGGATTTCAGATTGCTGCGCTACTTCATCGCAGTCGCGGAAGAACTGCATCTGGCCCGGGCAGCCGAGCGTCTGGGCATCGAGCAATCGCCTGTGTCACGTGCGATGCGCGACCTAGAAAGCCAGCTTGGCGTGCAGTTGTTCGACCGCAGCACACGCCTGACGCGGCTGACCTGGGCCGGCCAGGTGTTCCTCGGCGAATGCCGGCGCGTGCAGGCCACCGTGGAGCAGGCAGTCAAGAGCGCCAAGGCGGCGGCACAGGGCTACCAGGGCCATCTGCGCATCGCGATCTGCGACGGCCTGGCGCAGCCCCGCATCGCCACCTTGCTGGCACGCAGCCGCGAGGAGGAGCCCGAGATGGAGATTCGCGTCTTCGAGCTGCCGTTCGCGCAGCAGCTCAAGACGCTGCACGACGATCTGCTGGACATCGGCTTTGCGTTGTCAAACGCGGTACATGATGGCCTCGTCGCCGAGCCGGTGTGGACCGATCCGCTGTCGGTGATCGTGCCCGCACGCCACCCCTTGCTGGCACACGTGCAGGTGCCGCTGGCCGAAGCCCTGAAGTTCCCGCTGGTTCTGTGCCATCCCGAATCGGGATCGGGCTGCCGCCATCAGATTCAAGCGCTGCTGCAGGACGCAGGCACGCCGCTCAAGCTGGTCGATGAAGTGACCAGCCTGGGCGTGATGCTGACCCTGGTCGGTGCCGGCTACGGCATCGGCTTCGCCATCGCCTCGCAGGTGCAGACGCTACAGCGCCCGGACATCTCCATTCGTCCCTTGGCCGGCAGCCCACCGGTGCTCTCTACCTACCTGCTGCGCCGCCGGGGCGAACCCTCGGAGCCCATGAAGCGGTTCATCGAGCGGGCGAAAGGCGGGCGGGACCGGGCCTGTCGATGATGAGTCAATCCTTTGAGGACGCAGCTCACCTGTCCGTAGCGGCCTGTGGCGTGATGTGCCAGTGGACAGATAGACTTCGGTATGAAATCCGATGCTCTGGCTGTTGATGGATGTGCTTGGCTCGCTTTGGATCACCCGCAACGGCCTGCGTTGACCAGGCCGAAGACTTGAGTCCACAATCGAGTCCATTCCGTGACGCTTGGATCGGAAAAAACGTTCGTAATAAACGAGTTAGCGACCGGGTGCTGTTCCCATCACCCGCTCCAATCTTCCTCGCGAGGCGAGCGAGGTTGTCACGCCGAGGCCCTGTGTCGTGTTAGCGAAAGCAGGGATGATGGCGGCCTCCCAACTCGCGAGCTTTGGGCTGGCAGCCTCATCCGGCTTATGTGGGATGTTGATTTAGTAAGGCAGAACGTCCACCCATGACGGGTCCAGATTCTCAGGCGGATGGCGCCGGCGCTCCTCAGGAGGGCGCCCTGCGCAATACCCACTTCGATTTTCAGGCTAAGGTTTTCCAGGCCCCTGGGGCGTGTTTTGTCCTCAAGGGTAAGGACAAGGCGCCGATGTTCGCGGTCGAGATGGGCGCGGGACTCGGCTACATCACGCTGAAGGACTTGCGTAAGACCTTTCATATCGCCGAGGGCAGCCACGACGATAAGCTCATCGAGCGTGCCGCCGCCGGGCTGCGCCATGTGCCCGATATCCGTCCCGGCGATGAAATACCCAACGAGATTTTGAACGGCACGGCGTCCTGGACCGTCGCGCGCAAGCACAAGCAGATCGCCCGCGACCGCATCCAGGTCCAACTGCTGTCCTGGATGAGCGGCAAGCCCATCGTCTACACCACTCAGGGAGAACTGAAGGAGATCGTCGGCAAGGACGAGAACAAGAAGGCTCTCAAGGACGCCTTCGGCAAGGCGGCCGCGGCGTTGGGCTTCGCCGCCGGCGAGGCCGAAAAAGTGCTCGACCTCATCGAAACCCTCGCGCGCGAGATCTGTTATGTCGAGGCGCTGCGCGAACGTTCGCTAGAACTTAAGAAAATCCAGCGCAATGTCGAGGGTTTGACAAAGGTCTATAACGACATCCGCGGCTCGGCCGACGTCAGTCGTGTCAAATTGCTGATGGTGCGGGGCCTGAACGAAAGTGAAAACATCCTCAACAACGTCGACGCCGAAACAGCCGACATCATGAATGCGCTGATGTCGCTGGATTATGTCATCAAGGCCGTGCGCGACGCTCGCGATTCGCTCCATTTCTTGCTGATGGAATGGGATCCTGTCATCGCCAAATGGGAAAATCTCACTCTCGTACGCTGTCAGGAAGTCGACCGCGCGCTCCTGGCGACTTACAAATTCCTCGCCTCGCGGTTCGACACCGGGAAGAGCCTGATGCGGAAATCGGGAAACTGATCCGCGTCTAACGGGATAAATGCCGGATCAAGTCGTGCATGAACTTCGTGCCCGCCTCGACCTGGGAAATTTCAATATATTCGTTGGGCTGATGGGCTTGCGAGATCGAGCCTGGTCCGCAGATCACCGTCGATAGGCCGGTCTGTTGGAACTGACCTGCCTCGGCGGCGAAGGCGACCGCGCGCGTCACATTATCCCCCGTTAGCATGCGGCATAGTTGCTCGGCATCGGACTCGCGCTCCGGCTTTAGCGCCGGCGTACCGGCGCGCGGGATGGTCTCGATGTTGCAGTCCGGTGCGATCGCACGCATGCGCGGCAGCACGTCATGGGTGCAATGTTCCATGAAGCGGCGGATGTAGCGGTCCGGATCGTCTTCAGGTAGGGCGCGCACGTCCCACTGGAACTCGCAACTTCCGGCCATGATATTGATCGCCGTGCCGCCGTTGATGACGTTCACGGTCAATGTGGTGTGCGGCGGCTCGAAAAGCCCATTGTGGGGGCCTTTTGCCGCCGCTTCTTCGCTCATGGCGCGCAGGTATTGGATGAGTTCGGCCGCGATCATCACCGCGCTCACGCCGCGATGGGTCTGCGATGAATGCGATTCATGGCCTGTCACGATGGTGCGTACGCCGGTGATACCTTTATGCGCGCTGACGACCTTCATATCTGTCGGCTCGCCGACGATCACCGCGCGGGGCGCAGGCAGCTCCTTGTTCAAAAGGCGGATCAGCGACGGTACGCCCGCGCATCCGACTTCTTCGTCATAGGAAAACGCGAAGTGTAGCGGGGCCCTCAACTGGGCCGCTTGCATTTCGTCCAGGGCCGCGAGGGCAATCGCGAGGAAGCACTTCATGTCCGCCGTGCCGCGTCCATAAAGGCGTCCGTCCTTGGCCACGACGCTGAACGGGTCGGTATGCCAATCCTGTCCATCGACCGGCACAACGTCGGTATGGCCCGATAAAACTACGCCACCCGCGACATTTGGGCCGACGGTGGCCAGCAAATTGGCCTTGGTCTTCTCCTCGTTGTAGACGAGGCGGCTTTCGACGCCGTGCTCTTTCAACAAGCCTTGAACGAACGCGATGAAGGCGAGATTGGAATTACGCGAGACCGTATCGAACGCCACCAGCTTTTCCAGCATGGCGATGGAGCGGGCGGTGGCGGCGGAGATACTCATTCCTTCATCCGCCACTTTGTTCCATCGGCGCGGTCCTCGATCAGGACGCCAAGATTATCCAGCGCCGCGCGCACGCGGTCGGCTTCGGCAAAGTTGCGCGTCTTGCGCGCTTCGTTCCGCGCCGCGATCAGGCGTTCGACTTCGGCCACGTCCACCAATTTCGCTTTTGGCGCCGCCGCGAACCAATCCGACGGTTTCTGCTGTAGGACTCCCATCAGCGCGCCGGCGGCCAGCAACTGACCTTTAAGCTTGGCCTTCTCCGCCGCGTCGGTGCTTGAATTAAGCGCGCGTGCAAGCGCCGAGATCTCCGCCATTGCGGCCGGTGTGTTCAAATCGTCTTCCAGCGCGGCGACAAAAGCCTCCGGCGGATTCTCGTCCGTTTCCTCGATGTCGGCCACCTGGTCCAACGCGCCATACAGGCGGTCCAGCGTGCGTTTGGCCTGCAAGGTGGAATCGTCGGACCAATCGAGCGGTTGGCGATAGTGGGCCGACAGGATCGCCCAACGCAGCGCTTCGCCCGGTGTGGACTTCAAGGCCTCGTTGGAGCTGATGATATTTCCCACCGACTTCGACATCTTCTCGCGATTCATCGTGAGGAAGCCGTTGTGCATCCAGATGCCGACAAAACGCGTTCCGCCATGGGCGCAGGTGCTTTGCGCGAGCTCGTTCTCATGGTGCGGAAAAATAAGATCATGTCCGCCGCCGTGGATGTCGATGGTTTCGCCGAGGTGCGCATCGATCATCGCGGAGCATTCGATATGCCAGCCCGGACGACCGCGGCCCCATGGGCTGTCCCAACCCGGGAGGTCCGGTGTCGAAGGTTTCCACAGCACGAAATCGGCGGGATCCTTCTTGTACGGCGCGACTTCCACGCGCGCGCCCGCGATCATGTCGTCGCGGTTGCGTCCCGACAACGCGCCGTACTTCTCGAAGCTCGGTACATGGAACAAGACGTGACCCTCCACGGCGTAGGCGTGGCCGCGATCGATCAGGTCTTGGATCATCCGCAGCATCTGCGGGATGTGTTGTGTCGCGTGGGGCTCGATCGTTGGACGCAGGACGTTGAAGGCGCCCATGTCATCATGCCAAATCTTGGCGAACTTCGACGTGATCACATCGATGGGTACACCGTCCTTTTTGGCCGCAGCGTTGATCTTGTCGTCGACGTCGGTGATGTTGCGCGCGTAGACCACCAGCGGATAGCGGTCCTTGAGGATGCGGTACAGGACGTCGAAGACGACCGCGGGACGCGCGTTGCCGACATGCGTGTAGCCGTATACCGTCGGACCGCACACATACATCGTGACGCGATTCGGGTCGGCGGGCGTGAAGAGCTCCTTGCGGCGGCTCAACGTATTGTAAAGAGTCAGCGGCATGACGACGCGGGTCCGGAAATCCTAAGGTTCCCGGTGATAGCGCGAATGCCGGGGTGAGGGCAAATACGGCGCGGTTATAGGGCTTTACAGCGGCGGGGGGCCGCGAAATCCGCCGCGTTCGCGTCCTTCGGGCCGTAGCCCCGGAGCGTCGCCTTCCGCGGGCGCCTTTGGGATCCAAAGCTTTTGCTGCCAGCCGGCCGCGCGTTTGACGCCCGCGGCTTTTTCAGCATCCGTCAGCGCCGCGCGCACGGCGCCCAGGACCTTCGGATCGGGAGGCTGGAACGCGACGCGGGCTTTGCTCGGATTGGCGTCGTACAGCGCGAGCCAGTATGCCGCTTCCGCGCCGTCGTGGGCCGGTGAGTCGCCGCCGAAGTGGAACGCCAGCGAAGCCTGAGCTTCCGGCCAGCCGGCATCGGCGGCGCGTGTGATCCAGACGACGCCTTCATCGCGCGTGTCGGTGGCTTCCAAAAGACATTCACCAAGCGCGGTTTGCGCGTTCTCGTATCCGGGGCCAAGCCGCGCGACGGGACGCAGGAGTTTAACGGCGGTCGCGCAATCGCCCTTCGCCTTGAACTCGGTCGCTTGGATATATGCGCCGTTGGGATCGCGTCCCGGGCGCACGGCGATGCTCGTGCCGTCCGCGCGCTGCGCCACCACCATGCTTTCGTCGCGGTCACGCTCCATTCCCGCGCGCGGGCCGCCACAGGCCGCAAGGCCGAGGGCGGCGATACTCGCGCACGTAAACAGAGTGAGGTGTTTCATCAGAAGCGGAACCGGATGGTCACGGCGGCGGTGTGCGACAGGAAGCCCGAAGCGACTTCGGCGTCGTAATCCAGGCTCACCGACGAATAGCTATCCTTATGCGCGACGCCGAAGCCGGCGGTCATGCGGTTCTGGCCCCACACATTGCCGATGTTGGTGAAGGTCGGACCGCCCGAGGCGAAGCGCGCGGTCACGGCCACGGGGTCTTTCATGAACTCGCGCGTGTAGCCGCCGCGCAGCTGCGCTTCGATATAGCTGTCGTACGACAGCGGGATGTTGCGGTTGACGGCGAAGCCCGCCGTGCCGCGCAGCGATTCACCCGTACGGTCATCGACTGAAAGGTTCACGCCCGCGCCGCCGCCGGTTTCGGTGTAGGCGTTTTCCTTGATGTTCAGGTACGAAACCCGTCCGTAGGGGCCGAACTCATAAAGCCCACTGTGGAACAGATAACCGGCTTCGACGCTGCCGTTGTACTGGTAACCGCTCCATTTGCCGACGGCCTTGCGGTCGAGGCCGCCGAAGTCCACCGTGCGCTGCGGCTGGTCGTAGGTGTTGTACGCGCCGCCGGCGATTCCTTGAACGTAGAGATTGCCGCTCTGATGGTGAGCGTAAGCATGTAATTGCGTGCTGTAGAACTGCACCGGCGAATGCGTCGCGACGTTCAAGCTGACGGAGTGCCAGGACTCGACAAAGCTGAGGCCCGCCGTGGTATTGCCGCTGCGGTCGATGGGGAAGTCCGCGCCCAGCGCGATGCCAAGGCCCCAATAAGAGAAGCCGTTCTGTTCGCCCTTGCCTTGTTGGTCGCCATAATTGCCCAGGGCTTGGACCCAGAAGCTCGCGATATCGCCGCGTGAGTGATCCGGCGCGCCGCCGCGTGCGACACCGAGCAGACGGCGGCGGATCATGCCGCTCGTCGCATCGGCCGACGAAAGCGCCGTCTGCAGAACCGCACCGCTGCTGTCGGGCATGAGTTGCTTGAGGCCATTATTGAATTCGGCTTGGGTTGCCAGTCCCGACAGGGCCGTCGCGACGGACGAGTCCTGATTGAGCGCTGTGGCGAGAGAATTGTAGGCCGCCGTCATATTCGGGCCGAGGCCGAGTGCGGCCGCGGTGCGGCGCTCGACGGTCAACTGCAGAATGCTTGGATCGTTCGGCGCCAGGCTGAATGCGATGTTGTTCATGTAGGAGACCGGCACTTCCGACATCTGGGCTAGCGGTGCGCCCAGGGTCAGTGTCCCCGCGTCGATCAGCGTGTAGACCTGACGGCCTTCCAGGATGCCCGTGATGGTGGTCACCAGCTTTGTATCGCCCGAGATCGTCACATTGCCGTTGGCGGCCAGCAGCGGGGCGCCGGAATTGCCCGAGATATCGAAATTGATGCGCGAGCCGTTGATGAACTGCGCGGCTTCGGTGCGTAACGGGCCGGCCGACAGCAGCGAGAGTTCGGACGACGACGCCGTGATGTTCGCGAGCGTGCCCGTGCCCATCGTGAAGCCGCCTTTGGCCGAGGCGCCGGCGAGGGTAATGCCGCCGTTGCCGTTGCCGAGGTTGATGCGGCCCGTGATCGTGCCGCCGTTCAGGTCGACGACGCTCGCGCCGGTCTTCGACGCGCCGGACTGGAAGGTCACGGTGCCGTCGATCTTCGCGGTGCCGCGCATCGTCAGCGACTGGAACCCGCCGCCCAAGAGGACGTCGCCGGTGATGATGCCAGTGTTGTTGAATGACATGCCGGCGGTGTTGGCGCGGAAGTCGATCGCGATTTTCTCGCCCGTGCTGCCGGTGGCGAGTTTGGCCGTGATGTCGCCGGCATTTCCAAATGTGACAACCGAGCCCGAGCGGTCGACAATGCCGTAGGAGCCTGCGGTGGAGCCGTCCGACGTCGCGTTGATCTTGCCGCTGTTGAGCACGGTGCTTACTTGGGCGCCGCTTTCGATCACGATGCCGTAGGCGCTGCCGCCCTTGTTGCCAACCACGCCGGTGGCGGTGTTGGTCGTTGAGTCCGTGGTGATCGCGGTGATGTCGCCGCTGTTGTTCACCGTCGGGACGGTGGCGAAGCCGCCGATGCGGAGGCCGGTCGCCGTGGCGTCGAGGGCATAGGAGTTGATGTTGCCGCCCGCGTTGGAGAAGCCGTTGGTCAGGGTCGTTGTGTAGATCGTGCCGCCGGTCGACTGGCCTTCGATGTTGATGGCGACGGCATTGGTGCCGGCGATGGCGCCCGAGGTGGTCAAGATTCCTTGGTTGATGAACGAATATTCGTTGTCGCCGCGCCGCCCGATGACGATGTTCTGGGGGCCGCTTGGACCGCCTTGCGAAATCAGCACCGCCGGTCCGGGGCCGAAGGTGTCGATGGTGGCGTCGATGGGGAGCGCCGCCGCGGCCGTGGCGTCCACCTGCTGCTGCGCGGTGGTGTAGCCGTTGCCCGCGATACCGAATCCGTCCGTGAGGCTCGAAGCCACCCACACGCCGGCCTTGGCGGGCAGTGGCGCGGTGCGCTCAATGCGAATGCCGTCCGGGCTGACCAGCTGCTCGGGGTTGCCGGCCGTGATCGTGCCGCTGTGGACATAAGCGCCCTCGATGCCGCCGCCGATGTAGATGCCGACACCATTGGTATTTGTCGCGGTGATGGCGCCGCTCGAGTTGAAGTTGCCGATGATATGGCCGGTGGTCTTGACGGCGTAGGAATCCGTGCCCGCGACATTCAGCACACCGTTGTTCGTCAGATCGCCGATCAGCGTGGATTCGATCGAGATGGCCGAGGAGCCATTGCCCGCGACGCCGATAACGCCGCCGACATCGTTGATCACCGAGCCGGTGAGCGTGCCTGGGCCTGTCACGCGGATCGCGGCGTTATTGACCTGCGAATTCAGGAGCGCGCTGCCTTCCTGTGGGCCCTGCACGGTGAGCTGACCGAAGTTTTGAACGCTACCGGTCCGGTTCTGCGACAGGTCGACCAGGATGCCCGCGGCGTCTTTTTCGGCCTTCGTGTCGAGCGTACCGCGATTGGTGATCGTGTTGTTGCTGTTCAGCGTGATGATCGTCGGGTCCGAGACCGCGATGCTGCCGGCCGATTCGACGACGATGTTGCCCGGTCCGTTGCCGTCGCCGGCCAGGGTCGAGGCTGGTGTGGTGCGGGCGGTCGAGATCGAAAGGTCGCCCGCGTGGGCGACTTTCACCGTCAAGGAGGACACGGCCGTTGCCAGCGCGAGGTATGATCCTAATTTCTTTAACGTGGTAGCGCGGCCGGACATCAACTCATCCCCCTGGCGAAAGAACACCGTAGGCCAGCCCGGGAAGGACTGGCCCAACGTAGAAACCGTAGGCCGGCCCAGGACGGGCCAACCGCGGCGCACCTTATAGCAATAACACCGGCGATTACGGCAACCTTGTGATGATCCTCCCCGGGCCGTGATTCGCGAGGGTTCAGAAGGAGGAACGCAAGCAAGGCGGGCTGCCCCGTGCAGGCTAGATAGGAGCGAGCCTTAACTAAGCTTCAATTTTCGGCTGTTACGGTTCTAAAGTGACGGTCGCCACTGTCGCGATTTCAACGTAAATATTTGTTTTTACGATATAAATTGCGAAAAAGACGGTTTTAGCGCCAGGAATAGAAGTAAAAGCGTCCGGGGAAACGATGGGACAGCCGCGCAACATCTTTGTCGCTTTTGAACTTCTCCGTCCGGAGAGGGGGGACGATCGGATCGCGCAGACGATCGAGGCGCTTGGCTGCGCCTGGGCCCGAATCAACAAGCATACGTTCTATATCCACGGCGATTTCGACGCCCAGTACGTTGGCAACAAAGTGTGGGCGGCCATGAACATGGACGACAAACTGGTCGTCATCGACGCCAGCAAGAACGATGCCCGCTGGTACAACATCAAGCCCGAGATTTCCGAATTCCTCGTCGCGAACTGGCACGCCTAGGCGTGCCTAGCGCCGGGTCGCCATACCATAAGCCGCAGCGACATTTATCCAGTTGATCGCTCCCATGAACGCATCGACATAAGCGCCCGCTTTGGCGCCGTAGTCCATGTGGTAGGCATGCTCATACATATCGAGAGCTAGGATCGGGATGCCGTCTGCCACCGTCATGGTGTGATCGGCCGCCCACTGGTTCACGAGCCGGCCCATGCGCGGCGAGTAGGTGAGCAGCACCCAACCCGATCCACCGCCGAGCGCCTTGCCGGTTGATGCGAATTCATTGCGCCATGCCGCAACACTCCCAAAGTCGCGCGTCAGCGCGCTCGCGATGTCGCCGCCCGGCTCGCCGCCGGCGCCAAGGCTGGCGAAATGGATCTCGTGCAGGATCATCGAATTCGCTGCGATGAGTTGCTCGCGCTTGAGCCCGTTGACGGCAAAGCCGGGCGCCGTGGCGATATCAAGCTTCGCGAGTTCGACATTGATCGCGTTCAGGCGCGTGACGGCGCCTTTGTAATTGTTGTCGTAGTGGCTGCTGATGATTCTTTCGGAAAGTCCTTTGATGGATTTCGGGTCCAGGCCGAGCGGTTTTGGCTCAAAGCTCGCGGGCGTGGCGGCGTGGACCGGCGCGCTGTGCGCGGCGATTGCGCCGAGCGCGAGCGCGCCGCCGGCCGCGAGTAGGTCCCGCCGGTCAATTTGAAGGGCCATGCAAATCTCCCACATTGTTTGCCGAGAAATTACGCGACAGGCCAAAGTGGCGCGAGCACAGCATGATGCTTTGCCGCGCGGATCGAGCGGTCGTGATGCGCTCAGAATGCGTCGAATGAACAGCGCCGGGCATGACGTCGGCGCAGCCGCAACTCTTCCGGAAGAGGGTTAAGCGACGTTCGCGTCCGTTGGTGCGGCGCTGGGCGACTTCATCGCCATGCTGAAGGCCGCGGTCACCTTGCGGATCAGATCGATTTCCACCGACGACGGATCGTCGTAATGGTCGGCGATGCCATCGACGTTGGTGGCCAACGATTGGCAGAGCTGCGACAGTTGGACGTCCTTCAGCTTGTCGGCGACCTTCGAGGCGTCACGCAGCACGCCCGCCAGCGTGTGCAGATCGGTCTGTACTTCCTCGCCGATCATCTGCGTATCGTAGGCTTGCACCAGGCGTTCGCACACTTCGCCCAGGCGGAAGCTTTGTGAATCGAGCTGCGCCTGCAGGACCTTCTGCAGCGACCCTTCGACGGCGGCCTTGAGCGCCAGTTTGTCCATGTCGCGCCCGTTGACCTTCTCGAGCAGCGTATTGACCACCGGGAAACGTTTCACGCCCGCCGCGCGGTCCTCGGCCTTTCGTTCGGGACCCACGTAACCTTCCACGGCGATGAAAGGGCGGCGATGGAACGTGACCAGTTTCAGGCGCTCCTGAATGCGATCGGCCGCCACCGGTTTGATGATGATGTCGTCCACGCCCGCTTCGATCGCGAGGTCCAAGGCTTCGCGCCGGGTGGCCGAGACTAGCATGCTGATCAGCAGGAACGGGTTGTCGCCGAGCCTCTGGAAACGGATGTCGCGCACCAGGGCGTAGATGCCTGGATCGAAATTATCGGCCAGCACCAGGAGGTCGGGCGGCACTTCTGTGATTAATTCGCGCAGGCTGTCGATGGTCGCGTGACATACGACTTGCTTCAATCCTTGCGCGAGAAACATGTCGCGCAGCTTATTGCGCTCATAATAGTTGGTTTCGCCAATATAGACGGTGGCCTTCTTGAGGTTTTCACGATCTAAATTGGCCATGATGCACTGCAGCGAAAGAGCGCCGGATTATCCGTCGCATTTGAGTCAGCATTTTGGGCGATTGGTGGCTCCGGCGCAAGCTGATCCAGCGGCTTTTAAACCGCTGAGAGTTCGCTCACGTTCCTTTTAGGAATAGAAGTCACCGTGAACCGCTCAATGTGAAGTTGAGGCGACCAATAATGCCGCGGTAATCCCGCTTTCTCTCGCAGGGCGTCAAAAAAAGCCCGCGGTGTGCGCAGTGTCTCCCAAACTTGCGGTAGGAACAGACTCCGGTGCCCCTCGGCGCTGATCACGAAACCGTCCGTTCCCGCGCGCGCCTGCCGGAAAAGATCATCTTCGTTCGTACAGCTCATTGTTTCGAAGGAGCCGAGGATGCTGATTCCCACGGACACCCGGCGTAGCGCTTTCTGATCCAGGGGCCGAAAGCGCGGGTCGCGAAATCCCGCGCCATAGGCGTTGTTTGCTACGTCTTCGACCAGCGCGCGGCGCGCGGTGACCGACCCAATGCATCCGCGCAGTTCGCCACTTTCCTCGAGGGTCACAAAGCTGGCGCGCGACGCACGCAAGGGCGCGGCGAAGCGCGTGGCCGTGAGGATCGGCGCGGCATTATGTTCGAGTCCATAACGCAGCGCGTCGGCGGCCACGCGGCACAACGTCTCGCCATGGGATGCCGCCAACTCGCCATCTGATATTTCAGGTGCTGTCATTTTTTCCGGCCCCGTAAATCGCCCAAGATCCGTAACCGACCACGCGGTCGCGGGAGCCCGCGGTGTCTCCGGAATTGCGAAGATCGACGCGCTCGATGCGCGCGCCGTGCTTTTTTGCGAGCGTCAACAGGCCCGCGATCGGCAGAAAGCCGCAGGCGCGGTCGCCGTTCAGCTCTTCGCCTGCGAAATGCTCGATGCTCGTCGCCGTCGCACTATCCCGGCGCCTGGCGTCGTCATAACCGTGGAAATGGCTGAGATCGGAACTGATGACAATCAGGTTCGACGAGTCGTCCCAGAACCGCGCAAGCACATCGGCGACGGCGCGTGCGTTCGTGTCACCCACCGCCAGAGGGACCAGCGCTGCCTCCGGCGCGATGCGTTGCAGAAATGGAAGCTGCACTTCTAAGCTGTGTTCCATCGCGTGAGCGTCGTCGTCGAAGACGATTTGCGGCAGGTCCTTCAAACCCTCAAGCGCGTCCCGGTCGATCATTATTTCGCCAAGCGGCGTCGCGAAGCGGACCGCCTTCGGCGCGGCCAGGCCGCGCACATAGACGCGGTGCGTGGGCCCCAGCAGCACCACGCGGCGTACGTTTGCGCCGTGGTCTTTCAAAAGCGCGTAGGCTTTGCCGGCCACGGCGCCGGAATAGGCGTAGCCCGCGTGCGGCACGATGAGAGACTTGGGACGTTCGTGGACCTGCGGTTTCACCTCGGCGAGGAAGCCCGCAATGGTCGTGCGCAGCTCATCCGGATCCGCCGGATAGAAGGTTCCGGCGAGGGCGGCCGGCCGCGTCGTCGCTGTGCCGTTGGCCATCACGAAAATCCTTTAAGGTGGAGCGCGCCTCCTCGCCGAGCGGCGGTTCGGCTAGAATATATGATGAATGGATAGAATCTCCACAATCGCTCCACCCCCGGCGACTGCCGAGAAAAGGCCACTGGAGAAAATACCGGGGCCGGCGGCCGGCTATTGGACGAGACTCGCCGACGGTCGGTTGCAGTGCGATGTCTGTCCACGCGAGTGCAAGCTCCAGGACGGGCAACGGGGGGTGTGTTTCGTGCGCGGGCGCGCCGGCGACACGATGGTGCTTTCAACATATGGCCGCTCGTCCGGCTTCTGTGTCGATCCCATCGAGAAGAAGCCGCTCAATCACTTTCTACCCGGTACGCCCATCCTGAGCTTTGGAACCGCGGGCTGCAATCTCACATGCAAGTTCTGTCAGAATCACGACATCTCAAAATCGCGCGAGATGGATACGCTGATGGACCAGGCGCCGCCCGAACGCATCGCGGAAGCGGCGAAAGCCGGGGGCTGCCGTTCGGTCGCCTTTACCTACAACGACCCCGTCATCTTCATGGAATATGCGGTTGAGACGGCCAAGGCTTGCCATGCCGTTGGCTTGAAGTCGGTCGCCGTCACCGCCGGGTACATGAAACCGGACGCGCGTCGTGATTTTTATGCTCACATGGATGCGGCAAACATCGACCTCAAGGGATTTACCGAGGACTTCTACGCGCGTCTTTGCACCAGCCAGCTCGCGCCGGTGCTCGATACGATCAGATACGCCTATCACGAAACGCCGTGCTGGATCGAGCTGACGACTCTTTTGATTCCCGGGGAAAACGATAATCCCGAGGAACTCAAGCGTCTCGCCGATTGGGTGGCCGCCGAACTCGATGAAACCGTGCCGATCCATTTCACGGCGTTCCATCCCGATTATCGTATGAGCGACAAGATGCGCACGCCCGCCGAGACCTTGCACGAGGCGCGCGAAATCGCGCGCAGCGTCGGCTTGCGCTACGTATATACGGGCAACATTCACGATAGGGCGGGCGGCAGCACGCTCTGCCATGGTTGCGGCAAGGTCGCCGTCGGCCGCGACTGGTATGAAATCGCCCAGTGGAATCTCGATAGCGTCGGCGCGTGCAAAAGCTGCGGGACAAGATGCGCGGGCGTGTTTGACGGTCCCCCCGGCAATTGGGGGCGTAAACGTCAGCCGGTCAAATTGGCGGTGAGGCTCAACCCGTAGCGGTCTGTGCCGCCGCCGCGGCTTCGGCCTGCTGATGCGGTGCGGGGCCCATCTTCGCAACCTTGGCGAGTTCGAACGCCTTGGTCAGCTTGCGGATGGTCGAGAGCGCGTGGTCCGTGGGGTTTTCGTACTTTTCGGTCAGTTCCTCGACCTCGCGTGCCATCCGTGTACAGATTTGCGCAAGTTCGGGCTCGCCCAGCACGCGCGCCGTGCGCGCCGCGTCTTCCAAGACGCTGACGAGGATCAGGAGGCGCTCTTCGAGCTCCTTGTTGATTTGTTTTTCGTCGTAGGCCTTCAGGATCAAGCCGCAAATCCAGCCCAGCTTCAGGCCGTGGCTGTCCAGGCGCGCAGCCATTACTTCGTTCATGTTGCTTTCGACTTCGCGCGCGAGTTCGGCCTGCGACAGGCGGCGGCCTTCGAGTTTGGCCTTGAAGGTGTTCACGACGCTAAGCTGGCGGATCTTGGATGGGCGATCGCCGCCTGGCTTGCGCCGTTCGGGGCCGACATAATCGGTGGTCGCGATAAAGGGCAGGCGATTCATCGTCATGTGCGCAATGCGCTCGAGCAGTTTGCCCGGCGAGACTGGCTTTATCATCACATCGTCGGCGCCGGCCATAATCGCTTTCTTGACCGCTTCATCGCTCTCGGCGCGCACCATCAGCGTCACCATGATGAATGGATTACGGCCGATCTTGAAGTGGCGGATGTCGCGGATCGTGTCGAACAGCGAGGTGTCGATGTCGTCTGCGGCGATGAGAAGGTCGGGCGGCGATTCTTTGATGGCGTTCAGGAGGTCGTCCATGCGCGCAAACGTGCGCGTCTTACGGAAACCTTCACCGCGCATCATGGCGCGCATGCTCTCGCGTACCTGCTCGTTCGGTTCGCCAAGATAAACGTCGACGTCCGAGAGCTTGTCTTTATCGAATTTTTTCATCGCGAGGTGCGGTCTCAACTGGGAATCAGGTTACCCCGGAAAGATAAGCAACCTTTCCGCGATAGGCTACCCTACCATTCAGCGCGCGAAGTTAAAACGCGAATTCGGCCCGAAACCTTAAGGCCGGGCCGAATGGGCGGTCGCGGAGTCGTTGAGCCTACAAATGCTGGGTCGGCGGCACTTTTTCGCGCCAACGTGGGTCCTCGGCGTCTAGGATTTTCTCGAGGGTGGCGATACGGCCTTCCATCTTCTCCAGAAGTCCGACCATGCGCTCCATCATCTGCTGCTCTTCACCCGAAACCTGGTGATCCATCCGATTAGCTCTCCGATAGTGAAACACGATCCAAACGACCGCGATCACCATGATGAACGGCATCATTACGCCGAGTTCCGCGACATCCATCTTTATTCACCCACGCATTCCCCTTGTGGACGCTACACGCGCCCCAGTCCCCTAAGCTCGCGGTCCATCTGGAACTCCCGCGAGGTCACGACATTCTCCAGTGTGCGCAACCGGTCTTCGACGCGATCAAAACGCGTCTTCACGTCCGTGAAGCGCCACGCACTGGCGGGGCGGCGGTGTTCCGCCTCGCGGCGCGTGTCGTCGATGCTCGTGCGAAGCTCTTCGTAGCGGCTGCCGTCGGCGGGCTTATTGTCGATCATCCACGCCGCAACAAGATAGACCACGATCGGCCAGCCGCCGGCGATGATGGTGCCCGCGACCACCAGGACGCGCACAACCGTCACATCCCAGTCGAAATGATCGGCGATACCGGCGCAAACGCCGAAGATCTTGCCGTTCTGTTTATCGAGATAAAACTTGCGTCGAGCGCGGCTCATTTCTTGTCCCCCGCCTGCGTCGTCAGGCCCATCCCCGCCTTCAGCTTGGCGAGATCGTCGTCTATCTTGCTTGAGGCTTCAAGAGAGGCAATTTCACTGGCCAAAGTGGCGCTGCCGCCGCCGAGGTCGAACGCCTCGACACGGCCTTCCATTTCATCCAGCTTGCGCTCGACTTGATCGAAACGCGCGACCGCATTGTCCACGCGGCCGTTGTAAAGATGCTCGCGCACCGCGAAGCGCGCGTTGGCTGTCTGCGCGCGGGCAAGTAGGCCCGCTTGCTTGGCTTTGGCTTCCGCGAGTTTGATCTGCAGACGGCCGATATCGGCATCCAACTCGGTCATGCGTTCCTTCAACGCTTCATCGTCGCGCTCCAGAAGAGTGATCAGGTCGGCGACTTTGGAGCGCTCCACCAGTGCGGCGCGCGCCAGGTCCTCACGATCCTTGGTTACCGCGAGTTCGGCACGTTTGGTCCATTCATCGGCCGCGTCTGTCAGCCGGCCTACGCGCCGGCGGATTTCCTTGCGGTCCGCGATCAGGCGCGCCGCATCCGAACGCACGTCGACCAGCGTGTCTTCCATTTCCTGAATGATCAGACGGATCATCTTCGCCGGATCCTCGGCCCGGTCGAGCAGGGCGGTGATGTTGGCGTTCACGATGTCCGTTAGCCGAGAAAAGATCCCCATTGGGTCCTCCGAAGTGACTATGGCCCAACTTTTGCAACTCTCGTGCCAGAATGAACTTTCGGCATATCTCATTGGATTTATTGCTGTTTTTTGTGGTCTCTCTCATGCAATGTTGCAAAAAACAGCAATAAGTGAGAAAAATACATAACAATTTAGCGAAAATCGCGAACCATGAACCTTCCAGCACCTCTGGGCGAATCGTCAGCCTTTCTGGGCCATTTGGACCAACTCTCGCGGGTGGCGCCCCTTGATCGCCCGATCCTCATCATTGGCGAGCGCGGAACCGGTAAGGAGCTTTCGGCCGCGCGCGTGCACTTCCTCTCGCGCCGTTGGTCGGGCCCGCTCGTGAAGCTCAATTGCGCGGCGTTGCCGGAGACGCTGCTCGAAGCCGAACTGTTCGGGGTGGAGCCCGGTGCCTTTACCGGCGCCGCCAAACGCCGTCTGGGCCGCTTCGAACTCGCCGACGGTGGAACGCTTTTCCTTGACGAGATTGGCAACGCGCCGCTCGCGGTGCAGGAAAAGGTATTACGCGTCATTGAATACGGCGAATTCGAACGCCTCGGCGGCAGCGACACCATATCGGTGTCCGTGCGCGTGGTCGCGGCGACCAATCGCGATCTTCCGGCCGAGGCGCGCGCTGGGCGCTTCCGCGAAGACTTGCTCGACCGCTTGGCCTTTGACGTTCTCACGCTTCCGCCTATCCGCGCGCGCAGCGGCGACATTGCGCTCCTGGCCGAACATTTCGGGCGGGCGATGGCGGCAGATCTCGGCTGGGAAGTCTTTCAGGGATTCAGCGCCGGTTCGCTTGCCGCGCTCGAGGATTATGCGTGGCCCGGCAATGTGCGCGAGTTGAAGAACGTGGTCGAACGCGCCGTCGCCTCATGGCTCGACCGCGATAAACCCATCGACCGGATTGTATTCGATCCGTTTGCTTCGCCGTTCCGGCCGCAAACGCCGCCGTCCGTGGTTGCCGCTGCGCCGCCGTCGCTCGTGCCCGCATCCACCGA
>Ga0102832_1000882_pt1 | contig 30945 bp, 42 predicted proteins | sample EBPBio282013_DNA_FD_88942 | JGI IMG/M metagenome (GOLD analysis project Ga0102832, IMG submission 88942) | Wastewater treatment Type I Accumulibacter community from EBPR Bioreactor in Madison, WI, USA - Reactor 2_5/28/2013_ DNA (Illumina Assembly) | ecosystem: Engineered > Bioreactor > EBPR >... | reverse complement strand
ACGCCAGGGACCGGCGGAAGATGGATCGCGGCCTGCGGGCCATCGTCCGCAACCCGGACGAGCGGACCCCGGAGCTGCTCGATGCGGTGATGGCCGAGGCACAGCGTCCTGGCGCGGGAGCGGCCTTCGAGCAGTGGCAGTTCGACCAGTTCGGCTGGCGCCGGGCCCGGACCAACTACACCGACCTGCTCGGTGCCATCTCGGTGCCCATGCTCGTGATCCACGGCGATCACGACACCGGCGTTCCGGTGAGCCGGGCGCGGATCGCCGCCACGCTGCTGCCCGATGCCCGGCTGCTGGTCGTGCCCGACACCGGGCACTGGGTCCAGCGCGACCGGCCGGCGGCGGTCGCCACAGCCGTCCTGGAATTCCTGGCCGAACTGACCTGACCCCCGGCTAGGCTGCCGGCCATGGCCGAGAACAAGACCCAGCCCACGACCGCCGGCGTGGCGGACTTCCTCGCCGGGGTGGCACCCCGCCGGCAGGCGGAGGCCGAGACGCTGATCGCCATGATGCGCGACATCTCGGGCTTCGAACCGGTGCTGTGGGGTCCGAGCATCATCGGCTTCGGGACGACCCACTACCGCTACGACAGCGGCCGCGAGGGCGACATGCCCATCCTGGCCTTCAGCCCGCGCAAGGCCCGGCTGACCATCTACTTCGATGGCTTCGACCACTACGGCGAGCAACTGGCCAGGCTGGGCAAGCACAGTTCGAGCGTGTCCTGCCTCTACGTCAACAAGCTGGACGACATCGATCTGGCCGTGCTGCGGGAGATGCTGGTCGCCTGCCACGGCCGGTACACCGGAAAGTAGCGCGGACCGCCTTTGACCGTCCTCTCGTCGACCTGCTACTGTATTAATGCATTAGTACAGGAGGACAGGGATGGACTTCGATCCCGGGCAGCCGATCTGGCTCCAGCTGGTCCGTGAGTTCACGCGCCGGATCGCGACCGGCGCCTGGCCGGCGGGCGAACGGGTTCCCAGCGTCCGCGACCTCGCCGCCGAACTGGGCGTCAACCCCAACACGGTCCAGCGGGCGCTCGCCGAGCTCGAACGCACCCGGCTCGCCGTGGCCGAACGGACGGCGGGACGGTTCGTCACCACCGACACCACCCTGATCGCCGCCGCCCAGCTCGGTTCCGCCCGCGCCGCCGCCGACGCCTATGTCGCCGCCGCCCGCGGGCTGCACCTGAATCAGGACGCCGCCCTGGGCCTGATCGCCGAGCGCTGGCGACCCGACTCCCCCACCGACGCATCCATACCGACTCAGGAGCACTGATGAGCACCGCCCTGGAGATCCGCAACCTCAGCCGCCGCTACGGCCCCATCCTGGCGCTGGACGACCTCAGCCTCACCCTGGAGGCCGGCCGGATCGTCGCCCTGTTCGGGGAGAACGGCTCGGGCAAGACAACCCTGCTGAAGGTCGTGGCGGGCCTGCTCGCCGAATACACCGGTGAGGTTCTCGTCCATGGCGAACGGCCGGGCCCCGCGACGAAGGCGATGGTCTCGTTCCTGCCGGACGAGAGCTTCCTGCCCAGCGGCATCACCGCCCGCGGCGCGGTTGCCATGTTCACCGACTTCTTCGCCGACTTCGACGCCCGGCGGGCCACCGCGTTGATCGACGACTTCGGCATCGATTCGCGCCGCGCGCTCAAGACGCTGTCGAAGGGCCAGCGGGAGAAGGTGCAACTCGCCCTGGCGATGAGCCGGCGAGCCCGGGTCTACCTGCTGGACGAGCCGATCTCGGGTGTCGACCCCGCCGCCCGCGAGACGATCCTCGCCACCATCCTCACCCAGTACGACCCCGAGGCGCTGGTCGTCATCTCCACCCACCTGATCGCCGACATCGAGCCAGTGGCGGACGCCGCGGTGTTCCTGCGGGCGGGCCGCGTCCTGTTCGCCGGTGACGCCGACGACCTGCGCGCCCAGCAGGGCATGAGCCTCGACCGGCTGTTCCGTACCGCCTACCAGACCCCCGTCAGGAGCTGACCATGTACGCCGCCCTGCTCAAGAACGAAGCCCGGCTCGAGGCGCGACCGCTGGGAGCCTATCTCGGCATCGCGCTGGCGCTGTTCGTCACCGGCGTGGCGATGGTGCTGCTGCGCGTCCCGGCGGTCTCCAGCCTCGGATTCCTGGCGGCCATCGCCGCCAGCATCCTGCTGGCGGTCGGCATTCCGCTCCACCTCCTGCAGCGCTACTACGCCACGATGTACGGCCGCCAGGGGTACCTGACCCACGCCGTCCCGGCGACGCACACCACGCTGTACGCGGTGAAGTTCAGCTGGGCGCTGGTCGTCTGGTTGGCGGCGCTCGTGCTCGCCGCGGGGCTCGGCCTCCTCACCTTCATCGGCCAGGCGATAGCGGCCGGCGGCACCGCCGCCGACGTCTGGCGCGCGCTGGACGACGCCTTCGCGACAGTTCCCACGGCGACGCGAGTCGTCATGGTGGCGTGGCTGGTGATCATGCTGCTCGCCAATATCGCCCAGTTCGGCTGGATCGTCAGCTTCGGCATGGAGGAACGCTTCCGCGCGCTCGGCCTGGGTGGCCCGGTGGTGATGTGGTTCGTCAGCTACCTCGTCCTGCAGGCGCTCAGCATGCTGGCCATCGTTCTCATCCCGGTCGGGGTGACCACCGACCTGAGCCAGCTGGTGTTCGCCAGCTTCATCCCGGAGTTGGCGGCGGCCGTCGAGGGCGGCGATCCGTCCTTCATCCCGCTCGGCTGGCTGGTGGTGCTGCCGCTCGTCCTGCCGGTGTTCGCGGTCTTGACGCTGCGATCGCTGCGCGACCACACCTCGCTGCGCTGACGGCTGCCGGCCGGATGCGGCACACTTCCTGGGTGCACTCACCTCCCGCCCCACTCGCTGAGCAGTATCTGGTCACCGGCGAGGCGCCGCTCGACCCGGTGGCGGATCGGGCGGACGTCACCCGGCTGCTCCGGCTGCTCGCCGTCCGCGAGACCCCCACCAGGGTGATTCGCATGTACCGCCCGTCGCCCGTGGCGGCCTTCAGCGGATCCGACTCCAATCGTCCTGGCTTCCCCGACGCCGAGGCGACCGCCCGTGAGCGAGGATTTCCTCCGGTCGTCCGTCCCGCGGGCGGGAAGGCGGTGGTCTACGACCCGTCATGCCTGATCGCCGAGGTCTTCCGTTCGCCCCGGCAGCCGGATCCGCGGCTCGATTTCGAGGAGGTCGCCGACCGGCTGCACGAACTGCTGCGCGGCCTCGGCCTCGACGCCCGGATCGGGGAACTGGCCGGGGAGTTCTGTCCCGGCCGGCACAGCATCAACGTGGCGGGCCGGCGGAAGGTCGTCGGGATAGCCCAGCGGATCTATCGCACGGCGAGCCTCACCAGCTCGGTCGTCATGGTGCGCCACGCTCCGCACCTGCGCGACGTCACAGCCGCCCTGTACGCCCGGCTGGGCTACCCGTGGGAGGAGAGCACCTTCGGCTCCCTGGAGGACGAACTGCCCGGTCACCTCCTCGCCGACCTGCCGGATCTCCTGATCGCGGCGCTGACCGACGGACCCGCCACGCCGTGCTCGCTCGATGACCTGGAAGCGCTGCTCGGCCAACCGGAGGCGTGATCCGTCTACCCAATGTCGGTGCCCGGGCGTACGGTCAGGACATGTCCACGATCACGATCGAGCCGGCGGTCGCCGCCCGCTTCGACGACGCCCAGCACGCCCTCTCCGGCGGCGGTGACGGGCATGGCTGCCAATGCCAGTGGTGGGTGATGACCAACGCCGAGTGGCAACGCACCACCCGGCAGCAGCGCGAGGATCAGCTGCGGGCGGAGATGGGGGCCGCGCCGCCGCCCGGGCTGATCGCCTACGTCGACGGCGAGGCCGCGGGCTGGGTGCGGGTGGGGCCTCGCGCCACCCACGTGCGGTTGGCCAGGACCCGCGCGATCGCCCCGCACTCGCCCGAGCCGTGGGACGATCCGGCGGTCTGGACGGTGAGCTGCTTCGTCGTCCGCAGGGAGTACCGCCAGCAGGGCATCAATGCCACGCTGCTCGCCGCCGCTGTCGACCATGCCCGCCGCAACGGCGCGCGCGTGATCGAGGCCTACCCGATCGACACCACCGTGGGGAAACGGAGTTCCAACGATCTCTTCCACGGCGTGCTCTCGGTGTTCACCGAGGCCGGCTTCCGGGAGGTCGCCCGGCCGAAACCGCACCTGGCGATCGTGGAACTCGACCTGTCGGACTAGTCCAGCTGCTCCAGCAGCCAGCGCGCGCCGCGCACCGCGGCACCGGCCCGGCCGGCGCGTTCGGCCAGGCCGCGGTCGCTGGTGACCACCGTCACCGTGCGGCCGTCCCGAGCCAGGCGCTCGGCCTCGGCCGCAATGGCGTCGTCGCCGGAGGCCTCGGCGCGGACCACGTCGAGCCCATCGATGGCTGTCGCCGACCGCGCCCGTCCCTCGACCACGACCACCCACTCCGGGAACCACCGGTGCTCGGCGAGTTCCAGCGCGGCCGCTGAGACTCCCTTGGCAGCGAGGACGCCGATGCGCTCCAGCAGCCGCTGGGCGGCGCCCGCACGGTCCTTCCACCAGCCGTCCGGAACCGACCCGACGACGTTGGCCGCGTCCACGACGATCGCGGGCCGGATGTCGAGCGCCGTCCGGAGGTACTCCCACGATGCGGCGAACCCTGGGTGCAGCGGCCGGTCCTCGATGTCGTCGATCGGCACCCACGCGAGTTCGTGGCTCTCCGGATCGCTGATGGTCGGCTCGAACGGCTCCGTGACGTCGCCGACCAGGGTCGCGTACGACCAGTAGCCCAGATCGAGCAGGCTCACCAGCCGCGGACGGATCGCGGGCTGAGGCACCCCGGCCTCCTCGGTCGCCTCGCGCAACGCGCCATGGACGGCCGACTCGCCTTCGTGACGCGCGCCACCCGGCAGGCCCCAGGTGTCACCGAAATGGCTCCATGTCACCCGGTGCTGCAGCAACACCCCGCGCTGGGGGTCGAGCGCGAGCAGACCCGCCGCACCGAACCGGCCCCAGTAGCGGGTGCCGTCGGGCGCGACGACCCAGGCGTCACCGGGATCGCGCGGGCCATGCGGCCGGCGCGGTTCGCCCGGGGCCGGAGGGGAAATGGTCACTCGCCCACCCTGCCACATCCCGCATCACCGACAAGTCGCCTGTCCGTGGGAACATGGTCCGAACAGCGACGTCGAAAGGAACAGTTCCCCGTGAGCACCCTCCAGCATCACATCGGTCTTCGTGAAGGCGATGTCGGCCGATATGTCTTCCTTCCCGGCGATCCGGGTCGCTGCGAGCCGATCGCGCGTCTCTTCGACGAGCCACGCAAGGTCGCGGTGAACCGGGAGTACGAGACCTGGACCGGATTCCTCGACGGCGAGAAGGTGTCGGTGACCTCCACCGGCATCGGCGGACCGTCCGCGGCGATAGCGGTCGAGGAGCTTGCCCAGATCGGGGCCGATACCTTCGTTCGGGTTGGCACTTCGGGATCGATGCAGGCCGACATCCCCTCCGGCACCCTCGGTGTCATCCAGGCGGCGATCCGGGACGAGGGAACCTCCCTTCACTATCTGCCGGTGGAGTTCCCGGCGGTCGCCGATCTCGACATCACCCAAGCTCTCGTCCGGGGTGTCAGGGACGTCGGTCGCCCGTATCGGGTGGGTGTCTCGCAATCCAAGGATTCCTTCTACGGCCAGCACCGGCCGGAGCGCATGCCGGTCGCGGCGCGTTTGAGGGACCGGTGGGCGGCATGGACGGCGGGTGGCGCGATCTGCTCCGAAATGGAGGCTGCCCCGATCTACATCGTGGCGTCGACGCTCGGTGTCCGCGCCGGCGGCATCATGATGATCCTCGGCAACCCCGAGCACCGGCCGATGACGCCGGAGGAGAAGGAGGCGGGCTCGATCGACAACCTCCTCCCGGCCGCGATCGCCGGCATGCGCCGGATCATCGAGTTCGACCGGCAGTGACACCGGTCAGGTAAGCCTCGCGGCCACGATCCTCGCGGTGGCGGCAGGATCGACGCCGTGGTGCTTTGACTCCGGCACCCGCACGAGTTCGGCCGCCGGGATGGCGGAGGCCAGCAGTTCGCAGGAACGGACCAGAACGGGGAAGGTCTCGTCACCGAGCAGGATGGTGATGGGCGACGACACCGTCACCATGGCCTCCGAGGGCGATGGCACAGCCGCCGTCAGAGTGGCGTCGTAGACGGCCGACTGGGCGAGTGGCAGCAACTGCTCGAACATCGGCGACTGTCTCATCTGTTCCACCATGGGCGCCGGCAATCCGACCGCTTCGAGTTGGAACAGCGTCACCGCCTCATCCGGCTCCCCCGCGTCGACGTGGGCCTGAAGCCTCGCCGGCAGATCACTCGCGGGCTCGTCGTGTCCGAACCGGAACGGTGGCTCGGAGAGGAAGAGATGCCGTGCCGGCGCGCCTTCGCCCACCGCGAACAGGGCCAGTACCGCGCCGGACGAGTGCCCGAGCACGGCGGACGGCCGGCCGGTGGCCGCGATCACGGCCAGCAGATCCTTGGGGTGTGACACTTCTCGTGGACAGTCGTTACCAGGAAGGAACGACGAGACGAGATGTCATTGATACGCAGGAAGTACACCCCGGAGTTCAAGGCTGACGCGGTCCAGCTCGTGGTGGTCGCGCAGCGGCCGATCGCGCAGGTCGCGCGGGAGTTGGAGATCAATGAGAGTTCGCTGGGCTACTGGGTCAAGATCTACCGGGAACAGCACCCTGACCCGGTGAAGGCCCCGCCGCCGGTGGAGGCGGCCCGGCTGGCCGCGTTGGAGGCCGAGGTGCGCCGGCTGTCGGAGGAGAACGCGTTCCTGAAAAAAGCCGCGGCCTTCTTCGCCAGGACGCAACCGTGACCGACAAGTTCACGCTGATCCACGCGGAGAAGGCCACCCACTCGGTCGGGTTGATGACCCGCCTGCTGCACGTGTCACGCGCCGGTTACTACTCGTGGGTGAAGCGAGGCGACACCCCGGGCCCGGCGGCGACCCGACGGGCGGAGGTGACCGCTGCGGTGATCGACAGCCACACCGCCTCCAATGGCGTCAACGGGCACCGCCGGGTGCGCGCCGATCTGACCGCCGACGGCGTGCCCGCCTCGGAGGGGATGGTGCGCTCGATCATGCGCCAGGCCGGGATCGCCGGCATCCAGCCCCGGACGAAGAAACGCACCACGATCCCCGCCGACGACGCCGAACAGCGCCCTGACCTGGTCAAACGCGACTTCACCTCCGACACGCCAGGGACCAAGCTGGTCGGTGACATCACCTACCTGCGCACCGGCGAGGGGTGGCTGTTCCTGGCCACCGTGATCGATCTCCACTCCCGGATGGTGGTCGGCTGGGTAATGGCCGAGCACATGCGCACCGAGCTGATCAGCGCCGCTCTGCGGATGGCCCACACCCACGGACACCTCGCCCCTGGAGCGATCTTCCACTCGGACCGCGGATCTCAATTTCGCAGCAGGAAGTTCGTCGGCGCACTCAACCGGCACCACATGGTCGGATCCATGGGCAGGGTCGGCGCCTGCGGCGACAACGCCGCCACAATCCTTCTTCTCCCTGCTCCAGAAGAACGTCCTCAACCGGCGCACCTGGGCCACCCGTGACGAGCTCCGGATCGCGATCGTGACCTGGATCGAACGCACCTACCACCGCCGCCGGCGCCAAGACGGGCTGGGCCGATTGACCCCCATCGAATACGAGACCATCATGACCACGACAGCCACTCAGGCTGCGTGACTAACCACTGTCACCTGATCGTGCAGCAGACCCTATAGCACGCGAACCGGTGACCGCTATAGCACGCCGAGGACGCCCCCCGGGCGGCCCGCGCGGGGCAAAATATCGGCTGCGGGACCGCGAAGCCGAGACTGGAGACGTCCATGACCACATTCTCCCCCACCGCCGAAGACCGGCCCGAACCACCGCCAGCCACACCGCCCGGCCAGAGCCCTTCGCGACCTCGCTCCGCTGGAGCGAGGAAGGACGACGTGGTGCCAGTCGACTCGGACGCCGCCGGTGGCAGGAAGCGGACCCGGCGTGGGTTCGGTTGGGTGCGCAAGCTGCCTTCTGGCCGCTACCAGGCCAGCTATCTCGATCCGCAAGGTACCCGGATCACCGCGAAGGTGGTCGAGGCCGGCAAAGTGATGCCATTGACGTTCCTGGACAAGAAGACCGCCGAGGCGTGGCTGAGCCTGCGCCAGTCCGAGCTGATCGAGAACCGGTGGAAACCGGCTGTGGCACGGGAGCCCGAGGAGGTCGGGTTCGCCGACTACGCCGAACGGTGGCTGGCCTCCCGCGAGCTGAGCCCCAAGACCCACTCCGAGTACCGCAGAATCCTCAACGGCGAACGGCTGGGTTACTTCAACAGGTTCGCCCTCGCCGAGATCCACCCGGCGATGATCAAGGCCTGGTGGAACGCACAGGACCCCCGCTACACCACCGCCCGCCGCAAGGCCTACGACGTCCTGCACGCGATCCTGCAAACCGCATCGCAGCAGGACGAGGACACCGACGCTCCCCCACTGATCCCGAACAACCCGGCCCGGCTCTCAGCCAAGACCAAGAACAGCACCCCAGCCAGCCGGCCCAAAGGAAGCATCCGACCTGCGACGTTGGCCGAGTTGGCCACGATCATGGACGAGATGCCGCCTCGTTACGCAGCGATGGTCCTGCTCGCAGCTTGGTGCGCTCCACGCTTCGGCGAACTCACCGAACTCCCTCGCCGAGACCTGATCATCAACCGCGACCCGGAGGGCAATCCGGTCGATGGCACCCTCACCATCACTCGCGCCGTCGTGTGGCCCGATCCCGACACCCCGATCGTGAAGGCACCGAAGAGCTTGTCTCGCGATGTCGCGATCCCGCCGCACATACTCGGGCCACTCTTGGCCCACCTCGACGACTTCGCCGTTCCGGGGCCCGCCGGGCTGCTGTTTCCGGCCGTCGAGTCCGGCGGCCATATGAAGCACGGCGCCCTCTACAAGGTGTACCGCCGCGCCCGCAAAGCCGCCGGACGAGAAGACCTGCGCTGGCACGACCTACGCCACACCGGCGCCACCCTCGCCGCCCAAGCCGGAGCCACGCTCGCAGAACTCATGAACCGACTCGGCCACACCACCGTCACCGCGGCACTGATCTACCAACACGCAGCAGCCGGACGCGACGCTGAAATCGCGCGTCGCCTCTCCGCCATCGCCAACGCAGGACCCTGATTCTTCGTCGCCCTGGGGTATGGGGTCACGCCACTCGACCCGCCGCCCCGCTGTCGCGAAGCACCGGGCCGCCCGCACTCTGCCAGGCCTCCATGCCGCCGCTGACGATGAATGCTTCGACGCCGCGCGCCCGAAGAAGGCAGGTGGCCGTTCGAGCACGGTTGCCGGTGCGGCACAGGACCATTACAGGCCCCGAATGCCATCGAGGGGTCGCCGATGTCGGCAACAAGGGCAACGGCACGTGCGTCGCACGTGGCGCGTGACCCGACTCCCACTCGTAGCGGTCCCGCACGTCGAGGATCGCGGCACCTCGGCTGGCCAACCTCATGGCTTCGCGGGCGGGAAGTTCTGGGCAGGATTGACGGTTCATGAGCCTCCTAGTCGGGACCACGCGGATCAGGGATTCCCCACTATACCCCCCGGGGTATAGTGGGGACGTGAGCACCGACTCATCACGGCGACACATCCAGACGCAGCCCTCCCCCAGCGCAGAGGCCGTGGCTTCCATCCTTGAGAATCTGATCGCCGAAGCCGGGCTGCAGATGCAGGCCCGCAGCGGAGGGGCCTCGGTGTGCGGCTACGCGAGGACTGGCACCGCCGTACCGCCGTTGAAGTACAGCGAGGGCCGCTGGGCGGCCCTGCGTGAGGTCCAGCGCCGCGCCGCGACCGGGGACTTGGCGGCAGCGGTGGAGCACACGCGAGCGGCCTGGGCTCAGGACCTGGCGCGCCGGCGCGAATCCAGCGGATCGGACTGGATCGCGTACCGCAGCGGCGGCGTCGAGGCACTCCAGGACATCAACGCACGGCTCCCCTTGAGCGACTGACATCCCGGGTCAGGCATGCCTGAAGACCGGTCAGATCGCGATCGTGGCGAAGGGCGGCCGACCCCGGGCTCTGCTTGACGCGTTGACTTAGCCATTGCTCCCCACGAAGTGAGGAGGCCTCGCGCCTTCACGAAGCCTTCACACGCGGCTCACGGACGCTGCATCCGCCGGCGGTTGACTTGTGGCATCAAGTCATCGCGCCACGAGGAGTGGAAATGAACAACAAGAAGATCGCTTTGGGGGTCGGCGGGACGCTGGTCGTGCTGGCCACCACGTTCGGTGCCGCAGCGCTGGCCAGCGCGCAGCCGCCGACACCGACGCCGACCCCCATCGCATCGCAGGTCGGGTGGGGTGGCGGACGCGGCGGTATGGCGGGTATGCGCAACGGCATGGGTTACGGCGCCACTGCGAACGCGGCCGACCTGGCCGCGAAGCTCGGCGTGAGCCAGGACGCGGTCAGCGCCGCGCTGGCGAAGTACCACACGGCGAACCCGACGCAGGTGCGCGGGGCAGGGCTGACCGCGGAGCAGCAGGCCGCTGAGCACGAGAAGCTCGCCACGTTCCTGGCCGGTGAGCTGAAGGTGGACCGGTCGACCGTGCTCCAGGCCCTGACCACCCGGCAAGAGACCCGTCAGGCCGACCGGACCGCGCAGCTGAAGACCAGCCTCGACGCCGCGGTGAAGGACGGACGGATCACCCGGGCGCAGGCCGACGCCATCCTCGCCGCCCACGCCTCCGGCGCAATGCGCGGCGGCATGGGCATGGGCGCCGGCCGCTGACCCACACCATTGGCCTGCCGGCCCGCACGATTCGGCGGCCGGCAGGCCATTGGGGTGGTTGTGGATAACTGCCACCGTCCTTGGTCGCAGGTCCGAATGCTGGGCCAGGTGTGCCGTGAGCGGGTTCGTCCCCGTCAGGGTCAACGGCAACAGCCGTCGGTGCAGTCATCAACCCTGTCGGCCGAAAGGGCAGGTCTGCAGCACGGGGTCGTCCCCCCATAATGCAGTGGCTCAGATGCTGCGTCCGGGACAGCGAAACGACCGTGGTGCACGCTGCTCCGCTAGGAGCTTCGTGGAGTCTCGGGTTCGCCATGGGCAGGCTTTGCCGCCGATGATGTCCGGGATGCCTCCGGTCTGCCCGGCGCGTCCACCGCACGCGGCGTGCGCCGGGAAGCCCATATCCACAGCGCCGTTCCGCCGAGGATCATCGGGATGCACAGCCATTGGCCCATGCTCATTCCCAGCGGTAGAAGTCCGAGGAAGCTGTCGGGCTCGCGCGTGAACTCGACGGCGAACCGGAAGACCCCGTAGCCGAGCAGGAAGGCCGCGCTCGTCGTCCCCCGGGCGGGTCCGCGCCGGGCATAGAGCCACAGGAGCGTGAACAAAAGGACGCCCTCGAGGGCGAACTCGTAGAGCTGCGAGGGATGGCGGGGGAGGTTGTCCACCGCGGGGAAGATCATCGCCCAGGGCAAGGCAGGGTCGGCGGGGCGCCCCCACAGCTCACCGTTGATGAAGTTCCCGATCCGGCCGAACGCGAGGCCGACCGGCACGACCGGCACCAACAGGTCGCTGACTTCCAGGAACGGCCGGCGGTGCCGCCGAGCGAACAGCCACAACCCTACGGCCACCCCGAGCGCACCACCGTGGAAACTCATGCCGCCGTCCCAGACCTGAAGGATCTGCAGGGGCTGGGAGAAGTAGTAGCCGGGTTGATAGAAGAGGCAGTACCCGAGTCGGCCGCCGGCCAGGACGCCGACGATGATGTACAGCATCAGGTCGGCGACGTCGCTCGTCGCCCAGCCAGTCTCACCTGCGATCCCTGCGTAGGGCCGATGCTTCAGTCTGGCGACCAGGAGCCGGTAGCCGACGATGAAGGCGAGCGCGTACATGATCCCGTACCAGTGAACGGCGAGCGGTCCGAGGTGGAAAGCCACCGGATCCAACCCCGGAAACGTCAGCACAAGCGTGAGCACGCCGCCCATTATGCGCCCGGGCAGAGCTCTTCTCCCCACGAGCACAACCGAGGATGGCTAGGCAAAACCTCGAATCGCGGGCGCAGGTGGCCCCGCCCACGCCAAGCTGGGTCAAGGACGCGCGCGGAGTGCCTTCAGGAGGTAGCCGTCCAGGCACGGGCAGATGAGTTCCCAGCCCTCCTCACCCACGGTCTGCAGCCCGATCAGGAGAGCGGGCCTGTCGTCCGAGGTCGTCACAGCCTTGTCGACATGCCCGTCGAAAAAGAGGCTCATCCGTACTCGGCGTGCTTCCTGTCACCGCCGGTGAGTTGTTTGCGGAGAAGTCCGTACTCCCACTTGTCCACGGTTTCTGAGCTACTTCGCCCTTGCCAGTATCCCCCCGGGGGTAGTTCGCCTTGAATATGCGGATTTCACCGGCGCGCGCCTGGGGAGGTGCAGAAGCCGGCGGGCTGGATGCCGAGCGCCTGGATGGTGCGTGCCCAGTAGTTCACCTGGGCGGCGGTGGTGGCGAGGATCACGATCTCGCGCTCGGTGAAATGGCGGGAGAGTGCCGCCGTGAGGTCGTCATCGAAGACCAGCGGGGTGGACGAGATCGCGCGTGCGTAGGCGATCGCCGTCCGCTCTCGCTCGGTCAGCGTGACGATGTCATCCTCCGTCCCTCGCTGGAGCGCGGTGAGCTCGTCCGCACTCACGCCGGCCTCAGCGGCCCGGAAGCTGTTCATGTCGATGCAGAACGCGCAGGACGCAGTGAGCGACGCCGTCACCCTGACGAGCTTCAGCAGGCGCGCGGAAGGCTCGCGGTGGGACACCAGCGACTCCAGGACTCCCGAGCCGATGGCGGCGCGCGGGTACCACGCGAGCAGGCGGGCCGGCTCCATCCGTCGGCCAGTGACGCGTTCGGAGAGGGCGATTCCCACGCGGAGTAACGGGTTGAGCCGGCGCGGTTCGCGGATCAGGGGCATGGCGCCCATCCTGCCCGCACGGCAGCGGCCGCACACGCCGGTCGAACGAACCGGTGCGTGGGGACGCTCAAGGGGCCACGCCCGGAAGGCTCGCGGTGAAGGTTGCGCCGAGGCCGCGTCCAGGGCTGGCGGCGGTGAGTTGGCCACCGTGGGCACGGATGATGCCGCGGGAGATGGTCAGTCCGATTCCGGTGCCGGACTCGGGGAGCGTGCTGGCGCGACCCGGCACACGGTAGAAACGTTCGAAGATCCGGGTGAGGTCCTCCGCGGCGAGGCCTTCGCCGGTGTCGGCCACCGAGAACTGGATCTCCCCGCCGTTGCGGGTGCACGTCACTGTCAGTGACCCTCCCGGTGGCGTGGCGCGGATCGCGTTGCCGACGAGGTTGGTCACGACCTGGCCGATGCGGTCGCCATCCACGATGGCCCACAGCGGTTCGTCGCAGTCGATGCGCAGGACCAGGCCGGCGTCCTCGACCTGGGGCCGCAGCCGCTCGGCCGCAGCCGTCACGACCAGGCTGACATCGGTGTGCACCAAGGACAGCTGGAGCCTGTTCTCCTCGGCACGGGAGAGCGCGGACAGGTCATCGGCGAGGCGGCGCAGCCTGCGGCTCTCCTCCCCCACGTGCCCCAGCGAGGTGTTGTCCATCGGCAAGACGTTGTCGATCATGCCCTCGACGTAGCCGTCGATGACGGTGAGCGGGGTGCGCATTTCGTGGGCGACTTCACCGAGCAGTTGGAGGCGGCGCGCTTCGGTCTCGGCGAGGGTGTGGCCGAGGCTGTTGACGTCGTGGGCGAGGTCGGCGAGTTCGACCTCGGCTGGGACCGCCACGGTGGTGTCGTAGTTGCCGTCGGCGATGCGGCGGGTGGCGGTGCGGAGCTGCCCGAGGGGGCGGATGAACCGCCAAGCGGCCAGGATCCCGAAGATCGCGGCGACGCCGGCGCCTACCAGTGCCCCGATCAACAAGGCTTGATCGACGGCGGTCGCGAACTGCTCGCGCAACCCGGCATTGGCCCCCATGCCCTGCCCCGGACCTCGGGGACCACCGACCTGCGCCCGGCGCAGGGTCTCGTCGAACAGCGCCGGGGCGAGTTGGCGGACGATCAGGAACGTGGCCGCAGCCCCGAGGATCGCCACGAGCAGGTGGGAGATCAGCAGGCGGATCGAGAGGCGGTTCAAGGCGACGGCTTCTTCAAGAACTTGTAGCCGACACCTCGGACGGTGCCGATGATCTGTGGGTTGGCCGCTTCGTCCCCGAGGGCGGCCCGCATGCCGCGGATGTGCACATCGACCACCCGTTCGTCGCCGTAGAAGTCGTAGCCCCACACGTCCTCGAGGAGCTGGGCCCGGGAGAAGACCCGGCCCGGAGCCGTCGCGAGGGCCAGGAGCAGGTCGAACTCCAGCGCCGAAAGGGTCACCGGACCCGCAGTGGTGGTGATCTCACGGCGGTCGCGGTCGATCACCAGGCCGTCGAAGACCATCGCCGCATCCTTCGCCGCGGCGTCGGTGGGCTGGGACCGCAGGTTCCGGCGCAGCACCGCCTTCACGCGGGCGACGACCTCCCGGGGGCTGAACGGCTTGGTGATGTAGTCGTCGGCTCCGACGCTGAGGCCGATCAGCTTGTCGACCTCTTCGGAACGGGCGGTGACGAGGATGACGTAGACCTCGACGGCGGCCCGGATCTTGGCAAGCACGTCGAGCCCACCCAGATCGGGCAGGCCGATGTCCAACAGCACGATGTCGAAGGCCCGGGCGCCCGGGCGGGTCAGCTCGTGCAACGTGTCGGCGCCGGTGCCGACCTCGGTCACCTCGAAGCCGTCCGCCTCGAGGTAGGCCCGTAGGACGGTCCGAATCTGTGGCTCATCGTCGACGACGAGCACCCGCTGCGCCACCGGGCACCTCCTGTCTCCGCCCCAGCGTAAAGCCGGATATCTCGCCGTCGGCGCCCGGAAGCCGTCCCGGCCGAGGTCTTCACACAAACCTCACATGCCGCCCTCGCCTGCACGTCATGTCCGTGCCGCCTTGCGTCAGCATACCCCCGGGGGTATTGTTGAGCCACAGACAACGAAGGAGATTCCCGATGTGTAGCCCCGTTACCTGCAGGACCTGCGGCAAGACCACGTGGTCGGGCTGCGGCCAGCACGTCGCACAGGTGAAGGCCCGGGTGCCGGCAGGCCAGTGGTGCGGGGGGCATGCACAGTCGGCGCAGCAGCCGACGGTGAAGTCGACCTCGGGTCTGTTCAAGATCTTCGGACGATGAGACGCGTGGCCGTGGCGGCCGTCGCGGCCGCTGCAACCCTCGTGCTGGCGGGCTGTGCGACCGGTACGGTGAGTGCCACCTCCGGGCCGACCGCGGCGGCGGCCCCGGCGGGGGGCACCAGCCTCTCGCCCAGCGACTTCGCTGCCGCGGCGAAGCTGCCGGACACGACTCTGCTCGATGTCCGCACTGCAGCGGAGTTCGCCGCCGGCCACCTTCCGGGGGCTGTGAACCTCGACGTGCAGTCGCCGGACTTCGCCCAGCGTGCCGCCACGCTCGATCCCGGCCGGAACTACGCGGTGTACTGCCACAGCGGGAACCGCTCCAAGGTGGCCATGACCGCACTGGCACGGTCCGGGTTCACCCATCTCTTCGACCTCGCCGGCGGAATCGGCGCTTGGCAGTCCGCGGGCGGCGAGGTTGTCACCCGCTAGACGTCCACAGACATTCAACGGAGCATCCATGACCACAAAGAACCTCACCGGCGCCGACTTCGAGGCCACGGTTACCGGCAACCCTGTCGTCCTGGTCGACTTCTGGGCTGCGTGGTGCGGACCGTGCCGCATGTTCGCGCTCACCTTCGAGGCTGCGTCCCTCAAGCACGAGGGCGTCGTGTTCGGCAAGGTCGACACCGAGGCTGAACGGGCGCTCGCCCAGGCCGCCGGAATCAGCTCCATCCCGACCCTGATGGCGTTCCGCGAGGGCATCCTCGTGTACCGCCAACCCGGCGCCCTCGGCGCCGCCGACCTCGACCAGCTCATCGAGCAGGTCACGGCGCTCGACATGGAGGCCGTCCGCGCCGAACTCGCGTCCCAGCAGAGTGCCGGCGTCTGATGCCTCCAGTCGGTCGCGACACCGGCCAGGACCCGTTGTTCGGCCCGGGCGGGCGCATCCCCGCCGTCCAGGCTGTCACGCTCACCCGCCCGTCAGGGATCGCTGTTCTCCGCGCGGGCTGGTTGACTCGGCACACCCTCGCCATGGCGGTCCTGACTCCGGTGATCTTCACCGGGTACGCGGCGGCGCTCGGGACAGGGCTCGGCGATCCGGCGTGGGACGTCCTGCTCGGCGCCATGTCGCTGGTCGCGGCCATGATCCTCACCACCTACCTGCCCCTGCGGGGCCAGGGCCGGGCGACTGCGGCGTCCTGCAGCCTGATGGCCGGCCTGCTGGTGCCCGGCGCCGGCGTGCTCCTCAGCCAGGGCGCGGGCATCGCCGGCGGCGCCATGGCGCTGGCGATCCTCATCCTCGGGCTGCTGCAGCGGGTCTCCGGCACCTCGGCCTGCGGATAGACCCAGGGCCACCGAACGCTTCAGCAACCTCAACCGCGTCTCACCCTTCTGGAAAGGAAACCAGCTCATGAAGCAGAACCTGGGCGCCACCGATCGCATCGTCCGAATCGTCCTGGCCGCAGTTCTCGCCGTCGCCGCCTGGATGCTCGGCTTCACCTCGATCGGCGGCATCATCCTTCTCGTGCTCGCCGCCGTGATGCTGATCACCTCCGCCGTTGGCTTCTGCCCGCTCTACGCACCGTTCCGGTTCAGCACCAGGCGCCCCGCAGCGAAGAGCTGAGCGATCCGACGGGGACGCGCCTCGACCCGGTCGCGTCTCCTCGCCGCCCGCCGGCTGGTGCCGATCAGGGACGGATGAATACGAGGGCGAACACAACGGTGCCCACGATCGCCCAGCCGGCGCTGCGCTTGAACCACCACACCAGCGCGAAGCTGCCCAGGAAGATCAGCCAGGTCTGCCAGCTCACCAGCGAGCCGACGCCGAACTGGATCGTGATCGCGGCGACCAACCCGATGAATCCGCTCTGGAACCCGCGCACGACCGCCTGCACCACCCGGTTCCGCTTGAACCGGTCGTGAAGGTCGGCCACCAGGACGATCACCACGGCGGGTGGAAGGAAGATCCCGAACGTCGCGGCGAGCAGCCCCCACACCCCGCTCACCTTGTAGCCCACGAACCCTGCGGTGATCAGCATCGGTCCCGGAGTGACCTGGCCCAGCGCGATCCCGTCGCGGAACTGTGTGAAGGTCAGCCATCCCATCTGGTCCACCACGACGTGCTGCAGCAACGCAACCGACGCGAACCCACCACCGAAGGCCAACAGCCCCACCTGGAAGAAGGAAAGGAACAAAACCCGCGTCTCGGGCGCCGCGAGCGCTGCCGCCACCAGGGCGGCGGTGACGATGAGGGGAACGAAGCGTGCCGGGGAGACGCTCGGCTCATTGTGCTGCACCAGCACAGCGACGTCCCCGGCGTCGACGGTGCCGGCGTCCGCACCAATGCGTTTCCAGAACAGGACGATCCCCAGCACTCCGGACCCGAGCACCAGCCAGACCAGGTTGACCCGGAACACCAACGATCCGGTGAATGCCACCGTCGCGATGAGCGGGCCGAGCACGACACTTGCCCTCGATCCGGTGAAGACGGCCGCACCGAGCGACAGGGTGGCCGTGAGCAGGAGCGCGACGACGAGAGCGCCGAGGCCCGCGAAGAGCGGCTGGACGAAACCCAGGTGGCCGAAGGTGAAGTACGCCCAGGACAGCACGAGGATCGCAGCGATCGACGGCGCGAGGAACACCAACGGAAACACGACCGCGCCGAGGTATCCATACCGGCGGTACCCGACGTAGCTCATCGCGGTGACGCCTGTCGATCCGGGCAGGATCTGGGCGAGGCTCATCGCTTCAAGGAACTCCTCCTCACTGAGCCATCCGCGCTCGGCGACGAAGATGGCGCGAAGATAGGTGAGCGTGGTAGGCCCGCCGTAGCCGATGGTCCCGATGTACAGCACCTGGCCGAGGACCGACCACAGCGACGGCGTGCCGCTGGCCGGTTCAGTGTCGTCAACCCGCCTGCCCATCAAACCTTCCGCTCAGCGCGGATCAGTCGGTCCGCCGCTGGCTGCCGGACACATCGCGACAGCCCAACCCAGTCCACCCTAGCGTCGGCTCCGGGACGGTTCCGACTCCGGGGAGGGTGCCGGCGGGCTGGCCAGCCGGGCACGTAGCAGGTTGCGGAATGCCGTGAGCTGGAACCCAGGGACCAGGGACTCGACCTCCCTGAACAAAGTCTTCGGCGAGAGCCCGGCCGCGCCCTGCGGATCGATGAGCTCGATCACTGCTGCGACCGGCATGCCGAGCCCGTCGGCCGCCTGTTGCAGCGTCATCCACCCCTTGACATCGTCGGCGCTCATCCGCGAGATCTCGCTCACCTCTACGCGTCCGCCGGTCACCCAGTCCCCGGTCAGGGTGGCGACACCCACCGACCCGAACAGCACCATGACCGAAACGATGGGGCTCACCCACAAGGACACCTTCATCGTCATTTCCGCTTCCCTTCGTGGCCGGTCTGGCGCCCTTCCGCCCGGTCGGGTTCCGGTTCCTTCGGGCGTCCAGGCAACGGCAGCGGCACCCTGGCCCCCACTGTGAGTGCGCCACGGACCGGGCAGGTGGCGACGCAGTCCATGCAGCCGATGCAGTCGGCAGCGACCAGTGGTGCGGCCTTGCTGGGCTGGATACCGACCGGGCACGGCTTGTCGCACAGGGTGCAGTCGGTGCACGTCGGCCCTGACCTGCGGATGCGCACGAGGCTGAAGACGCTGGCGACCGAGAGCGCCGCCCCGAGCGGGCACAGGTAGCGGCACCAGAACCTGTCGATCACCAGCGAACCCGCGACGACCAGTGCGAGGACGACTAGCGCGATCCAGAAGTCAGCGGACTCCGCCCCGAACAGCCAGTGAAGACCGAACAGGGTCACGTAGCGGTCATAGCCGGCGAACCACAGCCGCGCGGTGGTGTACGACATGAAGACCACCACGCCGAGGACGGCGAAGCGCCCCCAGCGCAGCAGGGCATCCAGCCGCGCAGGAACTGTGACGGTCGGAAGATGCAGCCTGCGACGCACCCACGACAACGCGTCCTGGATGGCGCCAAAGGGGCAGATCCAGCCACAGAACGCATTGCCGACCAGCAGGGTGCCCACGAGCAGCCCCAGCCCCAGCACCAGACCACTCCCACGAGTTCGAAGCCCAGATCGCCACCGGCTGCGAGGGCATCAAACCGGGCTGGGTGCGCGTCAACTTCAACTACTTCCCCGACGAGGACGTGTTCTCCTACATCGTTGAGGCCGTCCGACTCGTTGCCCGCGAGGGCTGGAAACTCCTCGGTGACTACCGGTTCGACCCGATCAGCGGCCTGTGGCGCCACCACACGGGACCGGTCGAGCCCCCGCTCCGGCTCGGCGCCATCAGCTACCGCCCCGACGGCACGCTCCGGTACCCGAGCCACGACTCCACCGCCCCCGCCGGCATCCTCAACCAGCACCTCTACGACGCCCGGCGGATCCTCGCCGCCGCCCACCCGGCCGAGACCGGCGAGACCGCGCACGTCTCTGCCGACTTCGACCACCTCCGCTGGTTCGACCTCCCGTCCGCGAGCCTCGACAGCCGATCCCCGACACCCCGGCCCCGCCACAGCTCCTCGTGATACCCTAGGGGGTATAGGAGGAACCGGGATGAGCGAGCATGAAGCGAGCACCACTAGGCCTGAGGAGTCGCCCTCCTCACTCCACCTCGAGGCAGGCGAGAAGAGCAGCTTGCTCCTCCGACTCAAGCGCGCGCAGGGCCAGATCGGCGGCGTTATCCGGATGATCGAAGACGGCCGTGACTGCACCGACATCGTGACGCAGATGGCCGCCGTCTCCAAAGCCCTCGACCGGGTCGGGTTCGCGGTCATCGCAGCCAGCCTCAAACAATGCCTCACTGAGGATTCCACCGCCGAACGCATGGACACCGCATCCCTGGAGAAGCTCTTCCTCTCCCTTGCCTGAGCCACCGGCACAACCTGAGCGATTCACGCCCAGCCCCGCGCGGCCAGCGACACAATGGGAAGGGCTCCGGGCTGCGTGACGACGTCACGACCAGACATGTGCGAGACACGTATACCCCCCGGGGTATAAGGTGGAGATCGTGAAGACAGTGATCATTGGTGGTGTCGCGGGCGGGATGTCGGCGGCGACGAGGTTGCGGCGGCTGGACGAGCGGGCGGAGATCGTGGTGCTGGAGCGCTCCGGCCATGTGTCGTTCGCGAACTGCGGGCTCCCCTACTACATCGGTGACGTGATCACCGATCGGGCGGCGCTGCTGCTGCAGACGCCGGCGAGCCTCCAGGGCAGGTTCGGGATCGACGTGCGGGTGAAGTCCGAGGTGGTCTCGATCGACCGGGCAGCCAAGTCGGTCACCGTTCGCAACCTCTCGACCGGCGAGCGGTACATCGAGGACTACGACTTCCTCGTGCTCGCTCCGGGTGCGGCACCGTTCGTCCCCCCGATCCCCGGTGTGGAGCGGGCACTCACGCTGCGCAACATCGGCGATACCGACGCCATGGCGGCAGCAGTCGACGCGGCACTCACCCGAGGCGAACCGACCGCCGTGATCATGGGCGGCGGCTTCATCGGCGTCGAGCTGGCCGAGAACCTCACCGAGCGCGGACTCACGGTCACAATCGTCGAACTCGCAGACCAGCTCCTCGCCCCGCTGGACGTCGAGATGGCCGCCCTGGTCGAGAAGCACTTGGTGAGGAAGGGCGTGCGAGTACTGACCGGGGCCTCGGTCTCCGAGGTATGCAGCGACTCGGTGGGGCTTTCCGACGGCACGTGGTTGCCCGCCACCCTGGTGATTGCCGCGATCGGCGTGCGTCCCGAGACCGGCCTGGCCGAAGCGGCCGGACTCGAGTTGGGCGGGCGTGGCGGGATCCTGGTCGAGGAACACCAGCGCACCTCCGACGCTGCGATCTTCGCTGTCGGGGACGCGGTCGTGAAGCGCGACGCGATCACCGGCGACCAGGCGCTCGTGCCGCTGGCGGGTCCGGCCAATCGGCACGGGCGCTTGGTGGCCGACGTGATCGCTGGACGAGCCGTTTCGAGCAAGCCGGTTCTGGGCACCGCGATCGTCGGCGCCTTCGGGATGGTCGCCGCCGCTACCGGCTGGACCGAGAAACGTGCCCGGGCGGCCGGACGGACCGTCCGGATCATCCACACGCACCCCGCCAACCATGCTGGCTACTACCCGGGTGCCGAGGGCATGAGCCTCAAGCTCGTGGTCGATGCGCAGACCGACGAGATCCTAGGCGCACAAGGTGTCGGCGGCGCCGGGGTGGACAAACGGATCGACGTGATCGCCACCGCCATGCGCGGCGGGCTCACCGCCAGCGATCTGGCCGACCTCGAACTCTCCTACGCCCCCCAGTTCGGCTCGGCGAAGGACCCGGTCAACATGCTCGGCTTCATCGCAGAGAACCAGCGTGACGGGCTCACCCAGACCATCCAGTGGCACGAACTCAACGCCGAACTCGCCAACGGCGTCCAGCTCATCGACGTCCGCACCCCGGCCGAGTACGCCCGCGGCACGGTCGACGGCGCAATCAACATCCCCGTCGACGACCTCCGCGCCCGACTCGACGAAGTGCGCGACGACGTCATCGTGCACTGCCAGGTCGGCCTCAGAGGCTACCTGGCCGCGCGCACGCTGACCCAGTACGGCCGGCGGGTGCGCAACCTCGACGGGGGCTACCGCACCTGGGCCAGGGTCTGATCGTCCTGACGCACATCCACCTGATCGCCGACGCGCTGGGGCGGAGGCGAGAACCTCGAGCCTGGAGAATCCATGATTGTTGCCACACCCGTCACCGCGGACGGCCGCTCGGCCGCCGCCTGGGGCAGGGCCCACTGGATCGGCGTTGCCGACATCGACAACGGCACCGTGCACACCTGGCGAATACATGAAGTCGGCTGGGACGAGTCGCACGACGAAGGCACCCACGGCTCCCATCACGCGCGGATCGTGCGCTTCCTCACCGAGCACGGCATCACAGCGGTCGTCGTCGACCACATGGGCCCCGGCATGGTCCAAGTGCTGCAGAAGATGGGAATCCCCATGCTGCCGGCCACCCCTGGCGACGCCCAAGCATCGATCCTTGCCGCTGTAGCCGTGCCGAAGCCCTGAGAGAGCCTCGCCACCCAGGGGTTGGAACCCGGTAGTCGAGCTGCCCCGGTTCAGCGGGCGGCGAGCAGGTCCTTGACCTGACGGGTCGTGGGGACGCGTCCGGACAGCAGGACCTGCTCGTCCACAACGAGTCCCGGGGTGCGCATGATGCCGTAAGCGGCGATGTCGGCGTGGTCGGTCACCTTCTCGAAGGTGGCGTCGAGGCCGAGTTCGTTGACGGCCTGCCGGGTGGCCTTCTCGAGGTTGACGCAGTTGGCGCAGCCGGAGCCGAGGATCTTGACGTGCACGGGTCGTTCCTTTCAGAGGATGGCGTTGAACAGGTAGCCGACGGCGACGATGCCGAGGGCTGTGACGGCGGCGAAAGTGGCGATCAGGCGCGGCTTCAGCACCCGGCGGAGCAGGATCATCTCGGGCAGGCTGAGCGCGACAGTGGCCATCATGAACGCGAGCAGGGTGCCCATCGGCATGCCCTTGTCGTACAGGGCGTCGATGAGCGGGAGGATGCCGGCGGCGTTGGAGTACAGCGGGACGCCGATCGCCACGGCGACGAGGACGGCGAGCGGGTTGTCCGGGCCGGCGTAGCGGGCGAAGAAGTCCGCCGGCGCCCAGCCGTGGATGACCGCGCCGAGCCCGATGCCGACCAGCAGGTAGGGCCAGATCCTGCGCAGGATGGAGGCGACCTCCTCTCGTCCCATGGCGAGTCGGTCGTCCCAGGTCAGGCCGGCTGTGGAATCGATCACCTGTCCGCGGAGCCTTGTCTCGTACACGAACGCCTCGACCTGGCCTTCGAGCTGCAGCCGCCCGATCACCACGCCGGCCAGGATCGCGATCACCAACCCCGCCCCGACGTACAGCAGGGTGGGACCGATGCCGAACAACCCCAGCAGCAGGGCGATCGCGACCTCGTTGACCAGCGGGCTGGCGATCAGGAAGCTCATCGTCACCCCCAACGGGACCCCCGCCGAGACGAACCCGATGCACGCCGGCACCGCGCTGCACGAGCAGAACGGGGTGACCACACCGAGCGAGGCGGCCAGCACGTTGCCCACGCCCTCGCGCCGGCCGCCGAGCAGGGCACGGGTGCGTTCGATGCTCATGAAGCTGCGCAGCACCGTGACCACGAAGATGATCCCGCTCAGCAGCAGGGTGATCTTGACGGTGTCGTAGCTGAAGAAGTGCAGCATCGACGCCCACCCGGTCGTGATGTCCAGGCGGAACACCGTCGCATACAGCCACGTCCAGAAGACCTCGTTCACCGCGTACAGCCCGACCCAGCCCGCAGCCGCCACGCCGAGGAGTGCCCACCGTCGGACGGCGGCCCGCTGCGGACTGGTCTGGGTGGTCACCGGCCGGCGCCGGCCAGCGCCGGCTCGGCATCCACCGCACACCCGCACGCCCTGCTGCCCGGAACAGGGAGCGCGGCGTGGAGGCGTTCCATCGCGTCTTCGGTGAGCTGGTAGTCGATCCAGCGACCACGCCGGGTGCCGACGATCAGGCCAGCCTCGCGCAGCACTCTTAGGTGGTAGCTCAGCAGGTTCGGTGGAATCTCCGGCTCGGTGACCAACTGGCACACGCACCGCTTCTCCTGCGAGAGCTGCGAGATCAGCTGCCACCGGATCGGGTCCGCCACAGCAGCCAGCAGCGACGTCGACACTTCAACCACGTTTGATTCAACCACGCTCGAAGCATAAGCCCGCGCGTGTTCGTGCGCAGCCGCTCCGAGGATCCCCGTACTGCTCCGAGCTTCGAGCCTGACCAGAGGCGAGCGCACACTGGTGGCATGGGTGCGAGCCCGCAAACGCTGGACGCCCTCCGCTGGGTGCGTGATGACTTCTGCGCGATCGCATCCTCTGCCGGCGGCGCCGAACTCGACGCGCCGAGTCGGGGCACCCGGTGGACGAACCGACAGTTGTTGTTCCACATGTGGTTCGGGCAGCGAATAGCGCGAGCGTTCATCCCGGTGTTCGGGATCCTCGGCCGGCTGCCACGGCCCGTCGCAGTCGGCTACGCACGCCTGCTGTCAGCGCTCACCGGTCCCTACAACTGGATCAACTACATCGCCCCGGTCGGAGGCGCGGAGCTGGTGGGCGCGGAACGGGTCATGCGCTGGATGCGGGCAGACACCGAACGACTGGTCAGGTGGGCGACCTCGGCCACCAACCAGCAGCTCCGCCTCACCGCGCCCGTGCCCGCCGACTGGGACCCCTACTTCCAGCCAGAGATGACCAGGCTCGACATCCTCGACTGGGCACCAAAGCACTACCGGCACCACCGTACCCAGCTCAGCCTGACGGCACTGCCCGAACCGCCGCACTGAAAGCGCATGCGCCCTTACTAGGAAAGCCTTCAGCCGGCGGGGATCAACTCGGCGACCAGCGCCTCCACCCGGCGGCGGATCTCGTCGCGGATCGGGCGGACGGCCTCGATGCCCTGGCCGGCCGGGTCATCGAGCACCCAGTCCTCGTACCGCTTGCCCGGATAGAACGGGCAGGTGTCGCCGCAGCCCATGGTGACCACCACGTCGGAGGCCTTCACGGCGTCCGTGGTGAGAATCTTGGGCTGCTCGGCGGCGATGTCGATGCCCTCCTCCGCCATGGCCTGGACGGCGACCGGGTTGATCGAATCAGCCGGAGCCGAGCCAGCCGACAGGACCTCGATCCGGTCCCCGCCGAGGTGGCGCAGGTAACCGGCGGCCATCTGGGACCGGCCGGCGTTGTGGATGCACACGAACAGGACGCTGGGCTTGCTCATTTCCTCGTTCACCTCTCGCTCATCACTCGCCCCGCACCGAGGCTTGACGCCGACAATAGCTCAGCTATCGTTGAGTCAACAACTGTGGAGGTAAAGGCATGGACGCACTGGAGACGCGAGCACACGCTTATGCCGCCCTAGGCGATCCGTCCCGGCTGGCGATCGTTGACCTGCTCGGGCACGCCGACCTCGCACCCGGCGAACTCGGCGTACGCCTGGGAATCCCGACCAACCTGATGGCGCACCACCTCCAGATCCTCGAACACGCCGGTCTGATCACCCGCCGCCGCTCCGAAGGAGACCGCCGCCGCACGTACGTCCTCCGCACACCGGCCTGCAACCAACTCTTCGGCACCACCAGCCACCTTCGCCGACCCCGCCGGATCGCGTTCATCTGCTCCCAGAACTCCGCCCGGTCCCAGCTCGCCGAGCACTACTGGCACACCATCAGCGACATCCCCGCGGTCTCCGCCGGCACCCACCCAGCCTCGCGCATCCACCCCCACGCGGCGGCAGTCGCCCGCCGACACGGCCTCGACCTCAGCCACGCCGCACCGAAGCTCGCCTCCGACATCCTCACCGGCGACGAATTCCTCATCGCCGTCTGCGACCGCGCCTACGAAGAACTCGACAACCGGCCGCTGCACTGGTCGATCCCCGACCCCGCCCTCGCCAGCAGCGCGACCGCGTTCGAGACCGCCTACCAAGACCTCACAAGCCGCGTCGACCTCCTCGCGGCCAGCCTCGAAGGAGATCCCGCATGACCCTCCACCCTGTCTCCGAACATTGCCCCGGCAAACGCTAGGAGAGCTGGGACCTCGAAGACCCCTACACGGCCAGGACCTCGACACCGTCCGCCAGATCCGCGACGACCTCGAGCGCCACGTGCGGAGTCAGTTCACATCGGCTCTGAAAGCGCGGCAGGTCCGGCGGCCAAACACAGTGGGGACCTCACTCACGGAATACCTCAGGTTGTTGCGGCCGTCCCGTCCGCGGGCGCTCCCCAACCCGGCGCTCCAGAGCGTGGCGGCTACCGGAGAGCCACCCGCGTAAGTCCGTCGGCGTGGATCCTGGTGACGTCGCGGCCACCAGCCGTGCGCGTTCGCCTACACCGACAAGTCTGAGCCGGACGGCGGACACGGGGCGGGTGGTGGAGTTGATGGCCTCAGTGGTGCCGTTCTCGGGAGACCCGCTGCCGTCCCCCCGCCGCTCCGGCTCGCCGGACCGACCGTTCATCTACCAGCCCGTGCCTCAACGAACGAATGCCTGACGTGGACTCCGGTCAGTGAGGTGCGCTATTCTCGCAATCACGCGAATAGGGGATTAAATGGATGGTCGAGAGTTCAAGGACGGGGTCTTCGCCCACTTCGCCCGGGTCGGGGCCGCGCTGGGACACGGCAAGCGGGTAGAGATCATCGACGTGCTGGCCCAGGGCGAGCGCAGCGTGGAGGACCTCGCGCGGGAGGTCGGCGCCTCGGTGGGCAACACCTCGCGGAACCTGCAGGTGCTCGCCGGTGCGGGGCTGGTCACCCGCCGGGTGGATGGCACCTCCCGGGTGTACCGTCTGGCCGATCCGAGCGTGCTCCACGCCTACCAGGCGCTGGTCGCGGTCGCCGAAGTGAGGATCGCGGAGGTGTCCGCGCTGGCGTCGGCGTTCTTCGGCGAGGCCGACGGGGCCCGCCCGGTGACCCTGGCCGAGCTTCGCGATGCGATGGCGGCCGACGACCAGCTGACCCTGATCGACGTCCGCCCGGAACCCGAGTTCTCCAGCGGCCACGTCCCCGGCGCGGTCAACGTCCCGCTCGCCCACCTCGCCGAGCGCATGTCGGAACTCCCCCGCGACGCCCCGATCGTCGCCTACTGCCGCGGACCGTACTGCGTGATGGCCGCCGCGGCTGTCCACCAGCTCCGCGAGGCCGGCTTCCCCGCCGCCCGGCTCGAGATCGGCTATCCCGACTGGCTCACCGGGGCCGGCACGGTGCCTGACCGCAACCCAAGAAGAGAAGGACACTGACGTGACCACCCTGTTCATCCTGAACGACCCGCCGTACGGCACCGAACGCGTCTACAACGGGCTCCGGCTTGCGGCGAACCTGCAACGCCTCGACGAAGGCCACGACGTCGCCGTCTTCCTGATGGGCGACGCCGCCAGCGCCGCCAAGGCCGGCCAGAAGGTGGCTGACGGCTACTACAACGTGAACAAGATGCTGGCCAACGTGGTCCGCCGCAACGGCCGGGTACTGGTCTGCGGCACCTGCATGGACGCCCGTGGCCTGACCCAGGACGACCTGGTCCCCGGCGCCCGCCGTTCGACCCTGGATGAGCTGACTAGGGAAACCCTTGCCGCCGACAAGGTGCTGGTGTTCTGATGGACGCCCCGATCTACCTCGACCACAACGCCACCACTCCCGTGGCCCCACAGGTGGCCGAGGCGATGTGGCCCTACCTCACCGAACACTTCGGAAACCCCTCCAGCACCACCCCGCTGGGACACAAGGCGAAGGCCGCCGTCCACGCCGCGCGGGAACAGGTCGCCGAGCTGATCGGCGCACACCCCGACGAGATCACCTTCACCTCCGGCGGCACCGAGTCCAACAACATCGCCATCCGCGGAACCGCCGTGCACGCCACCCACCGCCGCGCGATCACCACCGCCGTAGAGCATCCAGCCACGATCGAACCGCTGAAGCTGCTCGAGCATGCCGGCTGGACCGTGGAGCCGCTGCCCGTAGACAGCGACGGCCGGGTGTCGGCCGACGATGTACCCGCCGGGCCGATCGGGCTCGCAACCCTCATCCTCGCCCAGAACGAGACCGGCACCATCCAGCCTGTCGCCCACGTCGGCGAACGCGTCCACGCCGCCGGCGGGCTGATGCACGCCGACGCAGCCCAGGCCGTCGGCAAGATCGCGGTCAGCGCGGAGGATCTCGGTGTGGACCTGCTCAGCATCGCCGGCCACAAGCTCTACGCCCCCAAGGGCGTCGGCGCCCTCTACGTGCGGGGCGGCACCGCCGTCCAGCCCCTGCTGGTCGGAGCCGGCCAGGAACGCGGCCTGCGCCCCGGCACTGAGAACGTCGCCAGCATCGTCGGTCTCGGCATGGCCGCCGAACTCGCGAACGGCCTGCTGGCCACCGAACCGGCCCGGCAGACCGCGCTGCGGGAGGATTTCTGGCGGCGACTGGCCGGCGGCATCCCGGGTCTCCGGCGGGTCAGCCCGCTCGACGGCTGTCTGCCCAACACTCTGATGGTTGTGCTGCCCGACCAACTCGGTGCCGACCTCCTCGACAGCGCGCCCGGCATCGCCGCCTCAACCGGCAGCGCCTGTCACTCCGGCATCCACACCCCGTCCGCAACCCTGCTCGCCATGGGCATCGAAGCGGGGCTGGCCCTTGGCGCCCTTCGCCTCACCCTCGGCCGTTCCACCGTGAGCGAGACAATCGCCCTGGCCGCCGAGGAGATCGTCCAGGCTTGGTCACGCCATGGGTGACTCGCGGCAGGCGCACCCCGCGACGATCCATCCCTGACACGAAGGCGGAGCAGTTAGTTCTTCTATCTGTTCATTCGGCTACTCTGGTTGTGTGAGCAGTCTGGAGATCACGCCCGAGTCGGGCGATGCGTGGGATGACGTGATCCGGGAGCATCTGGCGCGTGGTGAGCATGCTCGGGTGACGTTCGAGGTGCCGTCGTTGACGCCGGCTCAGGTGGCCGAGTCGATCGGGGTGTCCCGAGCGACGATCATGCGCCGGATTCTGGCCGGTGAGATCCGCACCGAGCGCCGGGGGAACAGGCATCGGGTGCCACTGTCTGAGGTGGAGCGGTTCCGGCACGCCTATGTGCGCGAGATGGCGGCCGATCTTGCCATCGACTTCTAGGGTCATTGCTTTCGTCGATGCGAACGTCCTGGCCTCGCCGGTGCCGCGGACGATGCTGTACCTGCTGGCCCCGCTGTCGGACTACCGGTTGGTGTACAGCCCCCTGGTTGAGGCCGAGGCGCAGCGCCACCAGAAGCCGGGCCATGTGCCCGTCGCGGTGTTGCGAGAAAGGTGGGACTGGACGCTGGTCCCCGACAGTGACGAGGACGCAGCCTTGGTGGACACCGATCCCAAGGATCTGCCCGTCCTGGCCTCGGCGATCCAGTCTGGTGCTGGGTTCCTGGTGACGGGCAATGTGCGGCACTTCGGCGCCCACGACCTCGCGGCGCACGGATTGAGCGCGGTGCATCCGGGTCTGTTCCTCGCCCATCACTGCTCGGCCGAGAGCTACCTGGAGGTACTGGCTGCGATCAGCGCCGGCCGGCTGCGCGAGCCCCGCAATCCGCGATCCATCCACGAATCCGAGATAGCCGTGCAGCTGCCGGCACTGTTCGATGCACGCCGAAACCTCTTCGACAGCGCGGCGGCGGATCTGGTCCACGAACCTCCCGGGATCGTGTTCCGCGGCCCGCGCTGCGTGCACTGCGCGCTGCTCCGCGAGCCTGATGTCGACGGGCTGTGCGACAGCTGCCGCCACCGCCCCATCAGGCTGACTCCCGACCGGACACTCTCCTGAAGCGGCCCATACGTGGAGACCCCACAACCCGGTGGCGAAGCAGTGTTTGACAAGCGCTCCTACCGCTTTGGGCTGACAGGATTTGCCACCCCACAGGTTCGCGGGAGGCCGTGTTGCAGTTGTGCCGGCATCGTGGTTTTACTAGGGGGTTCACCCAGGAATGATCATCCTGCCCTCGAGGCCGCGCGACTCGAAATCGGGTACCGCACAAGCACCAAAGGCCCCGCGCTGTAGCACGTATATAGCACGAACCTCACCCGTTCGGCGTCAAATGTGCCTCGCACAAGGACGTTTACAGTCGGGCTGACAGGATTTGAAAGAGGGCTTAGGACCGGCTCTCACAAGGCGATTATGGCTCGCTGACTAGGGCTGATAGTTTGCACGTCTCGTCACGAGTAGCCACGATTCTGCACAATTCGGTAGCCTAAGGCCCACGATAGGCCCACGGCCGTGGGCCTCATCCTGTCAGCCCAGCGCAACCGAAGGAAGCCGCCATGGCGACCACCCGCCGCAAGCCCTCGTCGGCGAGCAATGTCACTCCGCTGCGCCCTGATCTCGCCGCCCAGCGGGCCGAGGAAGCCAAAGGGAAGACCGGACGCCGATCCTTCGGCCGGATCGACCAACTTCCGTCGGGAATGTTCCGGGCGCGCTACCCCGACCCCGACAACCCCCACCGGCGGATCGCCGCGGACACCACCTTCCAGACCAAGACCGACGCGGCCGCCTGGCTGTCGCGCAAGCAGGCCGAGATCATCGAGCACCGGTGGAAGCCGGCCCCGCCCGCCGAACGCGACAAGATCACCTTCGCCGACTATTCCGCCCGCTGGATGAAGAACCGCGACCTCTCCCCCAAGACCCGCGCCGAGTATCAGCGGGCACTCGACGGCCGACTCACCTACTTCAACCGCCTCACCCTCGACCAGATCACCCCCGGCGCAGTCAAGCAGTGGTTCGACGCCCAGAACCCCCGCTACCCCGTCGCGCGAAAGAAGTCCTACGAGGTCCTGCGCGCCATCCTGGCCACCGCCGCCCGACCCGACGAGGACACCGACGCTCCCCCACTGATCAACGCCAGTCCTGCCCGGCTCACCACGAAGACCCTCAACCGTCGCGCCGACGGCACGGCACCCAGGAAGAGCGCGAAGATCAAGCCCGCGAGCCTGAGCGAACTCGCCACCATCATGAACGCCCTGCCGGAGAGGTACCGGCTCATGGTGCTGTTGGCCGCCTGGTGCGCGCCCAGATTCGGCGAACTCACCGAACTGCGCCGCAAGGACATCACCGTCGAGTACGACAAGGACGGCGAACCCGACGCCGGCATCCTCCACATCGTACGCGCCGTCACTTGGCCCGACCCCGACACGCCCATCGTGAAAGAACCCAAGACCGCCGCCGGCAT
>Ga0102832_1000881_pt1 | contig 31006 bp, 35 predicted proteins | sample EBPBio282013_DNA_FD_88942 | JGI IMG/M metagenome (GOLD analysis project Ga0102832, IMG submission 88942) | Wastewater treatment Type I Accumulibacter community from EBPR Bioreactor in Madison, WI, USA - Reactor 2_5/28/2013_ DNA (Illumina Assembly) | ecosystem: Engineered > Bioreactor > EBPR >... | reverse complement strand
GACCACTTCGCACGCGAGGAACACCCATGACGACCACGACCGAGCGGCCCGCACCGGGCCGCCCCCCGAGTCCCCGGCGGCACACCCAGCACGCCGGGACCACCGACCAGTGCCCGACCGGGCGCGAGAACCGAGGAGGTGACCACCCGATGCAGCTGACCGAGCTCCTGGACCTGCGCGACGCCGTGGTCTCCGGCGAGGGGATCCCCTGCCGCGAGAACGACGCCGAGCTGTGGTTCGCCGACACCCCCGAGGGTGTCGAGTTCGCCAAGGCCCTCTGCGGCACGTGCCCCGTGCGGGCCCAGTGCCTCTCGGGTGCCCTCCACCGGCGCGAGCCGTGGGGCGTCTGGGGCGGGGAGTACTTCGTCCAGGGCGCCGTCGTCGCCCGCAAGCGCCCCCGCGGCCGCCCCCGCAAGACGGACGTCGCCGCGTGAGCGCCGCGCCGACCGCCACACCGACCGACAGACAGACCCTGAAGGAGACCACGATGTACCACCGACGGATGCAGCACATCCGCCGCAGCATCCAGCACCGCCGCGTCCACGAGGCGCAGCGGGCTGAGCGTGCCGCCGCGGAGCGCGAGCAGATGCGGGCGTTCATCCACGCGCAGGTCCGGTGACCTCCGTGCTGACCGTTCCCGCCGACCCGAGCACCGCCCCCGCCGGCTTCTTCGCCTTCCAGGGAATCTCCTGGTCGGGCGAGTGGAACTTGTACGTGCCGAGCACGTTCTTCAGCGTCGTCGCCGTCGGCAGCTTCGGCGTCGTGGTGGGCTTCGGACCAACACCGATTCCGCCACCGGGGCGAACGGGGTTCATGATCGGGCGAGGAGGCATCGAGTTTCCTTGTGAGAGTGAACGACTGATCAGCACGACACCCGCCCGTTCCCGCCTGCGCAAGGTTGGCGTCGAATTTCTTCGACTGGCAGAGTGCCCCACCCCATGGACGAACACGCCCAACGCGCCGCGGTTCGCTTCATCGTCTCGCTCGACCGCTCCGTCGACGCCGACTCGTTCAACGACGACGACGCCTTCGACTGGGATGAAGGCTATCGCGGCAAGCTGCAGTTCCTCTTCACCATCCAGGATCCGGCCGTGGGCAACCACGCATTCGAGTCGGACGGCGGCACCACGCCGGAGGACGGCCAGCCTTACGCGATGCCGACGATCTACAACTACACCGCCATCGGCTCCGGCGCGACCTCGGGAGGGCATTGATGACGGCGCTCCTCGAACTCTCAGGCGTCGAGGCTTGGTATGGCCGCGCCAAGATCCTGCATGGCGTCGGCTTTTCGGTCGGACATGGCGAGGTCGTCGCGCTGATGGGCCGCAACGGCGCCGGCAAGTCGACGACGATGAAGACGGTAATGGGGCTGGTGCCGGAGCCACAGGGCTCGATCCGTTTCGAGGGCCAGGAGATCGCCGGCCGCGAGCCCTTCGCCATCGCCCGGCTCGGCATCGGCTATGTCCCGGAGGACCGGCGCGTCTTCTCCGATTTGACGGTGATGGAGAACCTCGAGGTCGGTCGCCAGCCGCCCCGCGATGGCGCGCCGCACTGGACGCCGGAGCATCTCTTCGATCTCTTCCCCAATCTCGGGCGCATGCGCGACCGGCCGGGCGGCGCCATGTCCGGCGGCGAGCAGCAGATGCTGACCATCGCCCGCACCCTCATGGGCAACCCGCGCCTGCTCCTGCTCGACGAGCCCTCCGAGGGGCTCGCGCCCGTCATCGTCGAGGCGATGGCGCAGACCATTCGCGTGTTGAAGGGCGAGGGGCTTTCGGTCCTGCTCTCCGAGCAGAACCTGCATTTCGCCGGCAGCATCGCCGACCGCGCCGTGATCATCGAGAAGGGGCTGATCCGCTTCGACGATACGATGGCGGCGCTCAAGGCCGACGAGGCGGCGCGGAGCCAGTATCTGGCGGTCTGAAGCCCGAGAGCAGGCGCCGCATCACATCGAGCAGTGGCTCGACTTCCGGCTCGGCCATCGGATCAAGCGCCGCGATGGTGATCGCCTTGGCGCGCGCGACATATCCAGGCAGCAGCTCGCGGCCGCGCTGGCCGAGCTGCACCAGCACGCGGCGCTTGTCGTCGGGATCATGCAGCCGCTCGACCAGCCCGCGTTCGGCGAGCCGGGTCACCACGCCCCGGATCGTGGCCGGGTCCATCGCCGTCATGCGGCCGAGCTGGTTCTGGGAAATCCGCCCGTCGACCGCGAGCCTGCAGAGCACAGCGAATTGCGGCGGTGTCGGCCCGTCGGCGCCCATCATCTCCAGGAACATCGCGACATAGCGCTGCTGCATCTGGCGGAGCAGGAAGCCGAACTGTTCGTCCAGCACATAGCCGGCGAGATCGACGGGTTCAGGCGTCGCGGAATCGGCCTGGCCGCTGGCCGTGCGGTGATGCCGGCCGAGCCCCTCTTCCGATTCCTCTGCGCGATCCATGCTGGCTCCAGGTGGCGATTCTGCCGGCAGGCGGCAGAGGCCTATTCTCCCGGATCATATGTGTTCGTTCAATCGGCCAAGCAAGGATAACACGCCGTCATTCCGGGGCATCGCGTAGCGATGAGCCCGGAATCCATGAACACAGCCTTGCTTCAGTTCGTCATGCTCGCCCCTGTGGCGAGCATCCACGTCTTGAACACCGCTCCCGATGAAGAAAGACGTGGATGGTCGGGACAAGCCCGACCATGACGGCAAGCGTCGTGTTCATGGGTTCCGGGCTCGGTCCTGCGGACCGCCCCGGAATGACGACATGGTTCCGGCGCTATCAGCCCAGCGACATCGTCAGCGGCGGCTTCACTTCGGGGGGCAGCGGCGAGGTGTAGCCTTCCTTGCCGAGGCGGGCCTTGTGGTCGGCCTTGGCGGCGGCCATTAGGGCGGGGTCGCTCAGCACGGCGGCGCCGGTCGCGGCCATCGCCTTGGCGACATGGACCATCGCCTTGTGCGCGGCCGGGGACTTGCCCTGTGCCACGACCTGCCAGGTGTGGAACGGCGTGCCCATCGCGACCGTCGGCGCATGGGCCTGCACGGTCGGCACCGCCCAGCTGACGTCGCCGATATCGGTCGAGCCGATCGCCGGGTTGCGCTTGGCGTCGCGCGGCACGAGGAAGTCGGCGAGCGGCGCGCCGGTATCGGGCATGCCGATGGTGCGCCAGATCGAGGCGATCTCCTGCGGCGAAAGCGTGCCGCGAATCTTCTCGGCATAGGCCTTGTCGGCATCGTCGAAATGCGGCGCGCCGAGTTCGGCCATCACCTTGTGCAGGGCCTCTTCGAGCGGCGTGTTGGCGACGAGGTCGGAAACGGCGCTGACAATGCGCATCTCCATCTTGGTTTCCGTCATCAGCGCCGCGCCTTCGGCGATCTTCTTCACGCGCTGGACGAGTTCCAGCATGCCACGGAGATCACGCGCGCGGATCGAGTAGCGGACGCGCGCATGGGCCTGGACGACGTTCGGCGCGATGCCGCCGGTGTCGAGCAGCGCGTAATGGACGCGCGCGTCGGAGGGCATGTGCTCGCGCATGTAGTTGACGCCGACATTCATCAATTCGACGGCGTCGAGCGCCGAGCGGCCGAGATGCGGCGCGGCAGCGGCATGCGAAGCGCGGCCGGTGAAGACGAAATCGGCGCGGGTATTGGCCAAGGCGAGGGCCGGAGCGACCTCCCAGAAGCTCGACGGATGCCACGAAATGGCGACATCGGCGTCGTCGAAGGCGCCGGCGCGGACCATGAAGGCCTTGGCGGCGCCGCCTTCCTCGGCCGGGCAGCCATAGTAGCGCACGCGGCCGGGAATCTTGTTCTCGGCGAGCCATTCCTTCATCGCCACGGCGGCGAGCATCGCGGCCGAGCCGAGCAGGTTATGGCCGCAGCCATGGCCATGGCCGTTGGTCTCGATTTCCTTGTGCTCGGAAGCGCCGGCTTCCTGCGAGAGACCGGGCAGAGCGTCATATTCACCCAGGAAGGCGATGACCGGGCCGCCTTCGCCGGCCTCGCCGATCACGGCGGTCGGGATATCAGCGACATTCTCGGTGATCTTGAAGCCCTGATGCTTCAGCTCTGCGATATGCTCGGCGACGGAGCGCTTCTCGGTGTAGCACACCTCCGGCATGCCCCAGACCCGGTCCGAGAGCGCGATCAGGCGCTCCTTGTTCGCATCGACATGCCGCCAGAGATCGTTTCGATTGTCCATTGTCGTTCCGCCTGGGGACCGCGCGGGCGTTCCCCGTCTTTTGTTGAGAGGCGGATTCCCCGACGGGGCCGATTCAGCCGGGCCGGACCCGCCTCTGGTGGGCAGGCGCATATGAGCAATCTCGCACCGCCCCGTCCAGACATTCAGCGCATGGCGGAGCAGCGTCTCAGGCTTTGACCTGCACCGGCGTGGTAGCGGCGAAGTCCGCGAGGATCGGGCAATCCGGCCGGTGGTCGCCATGGCAATGGGTCGCCAGATGCCGCAGCGTATCGGCCATGGCCTTGAGCTCGGCCGCCTTTTCCTCGAGTTCGCGCACATGCGCCATGGCGAGGTTCTTCACATCGGCGCTGGCCCGGCTCTTGTCGCGCCAGAGCGCGAGCAATTCGCGCGTCTCCTCCAGCGAGAAGCCGAGATCGCGCGAGCGGCGCACGAAGCGCAGCGTATGCACGTCGTCGGCGGCATAGACCCGGTATTGCGCGGCCGTGCGGGCCGGCGCGGTGATCAGGCCGATGCTCTCGTAATAGCGGATCATCTTGGCGCTGACGCCGGAGCGGGTTGCGGCTTCGCCGATATTCATCTCAGACCTCCTGTCCGTGCGAAGACGGAACCTGAAAACGCTTCAACCGCAACGCATTGCTGACGACGCTGACGCTCGACAGCGCCATGGCGAGCCCGGCGAAGACCGGCGAGAGCAGAATGCCGAAGGCCGGATAGAGCACACCGGCCGCGACCGGGATCAGCAGGGCGTTGTAGCCGAAGGCCCAGGCGAGATTCTGGCGGATATTGGAAATCACCGCCTGCGACAGCGCGATCGCACGGGGCACGCCCATGACGTCGCCGGACATCAGCACGACATCGGCGCTCTCGATCGCGATATCCGTGCCGGTGCCGATGGCGATGCCGACATCGGCCTGAGCGAGGGCAGGGGCGTCGTTGATGCCGTCGCCAACGAAGGCGACCTTGGCGCCGCGGCTCTGCAGCCGCTTCACCACCTCGGCCTTGTCGGTCGGCAGCACTTCGGCCCAGACCTCGTCGATGCCGAGGCCGCGCGCCACAGCTTCCGCCGTGCGCCGGTCGTCGCCGGTCACCATCGCGACCTTGAGCCCGAGCTTGTGCAGGGCCGCGATGGCCGCGGGCGTGGTCTCCTTCACGGCGTCGGCGACGGCGATCACGGCGGCGATCTTGCCGTCGAGCGCGGCATAAAGCGGCGTCTTGCCGGCTTCGGCCAGCGCCTTGGCGCAGGCAGCGAAGGGTGCGATGTCGAGACCAGCGTCTTCCATCAGCCGGTGGCCACCGATCGCGACCTTGCGGCCCTCGACCGTCGCGGTGACGCCACGGCCGGGATCGCTGGTGAAATCGGCCGGCTCGGCGAGGGCGAGGTTACGCGCCTTGGCGGCTGCGACCAGCGCCTGCGCCAGCGGATGCTCGGAGCGGTTCTCGGCCGAGCCGACGAGACGCAGCACATCGTCGGCCGCAAAGCCGGCGGCCGGCTCGATATCGGTTAGCTCGGGCTTGCCCTTGGTCAGCGTGCCCGTCTTGTCGAGCGCGACGATCTGCACGTCCTTCAGGGCCTGCAGGGCGTCGCCCTGCCGGAACAGGATGCCGAGCTCGGCGCCGCGGCCGGTGCCGACCATGATCGAGGTTGGCGTCGCCAGGCCCATGGCGCAGGGGCAGGCGATGATCAGCAGCGCGACGGCATTGACCAGCGCATGCGACAAAGCCGGGCTCGGACCGAATGTCAGCCAGACGGCGAAGGTCAGGAGCGCCAGCGCGATCACGACCGGGACGAACCACAGCGTGACGCGGTCGACCAGTGCCTGGATCGGCAGCTTGGCGCCTTGGGCGGCCTGAACGGTGCGCACGATCTGGGCGAGCAGCGTGTCGGAGCCGACCTTCTGCGCGGTGAAGCGCAGCGCGCCAGAGCCGTTGACTGTGCCGCCGGTGACGGTGCTGCCGGCTTCCTTGCGGACGGGGGCGGGCTCGCCGGTGATCATCGATTCATCGACGAAGGAGGTGCCGTCCATGACCTCACCATCGACCGGAACGCGCTCGCCCGGCCTGAGGATGACGACGTCGCCGGGGCGGACGCCGTCGACCGCGACATCGCTCTCGGCGCCGTCGCGCAGCACGCGGGCGGTCTTGGGCTGGAGCGCGATCAGGCTGCGGATCGCGGCACCGGTCCGGCCCTTGGCGCGAGTCTCGAACCAGCGCCCGAGCAGGATCAGCGTCACGATCACCGCGCCGGATTCGAAATAGGTGCCGTCAGTACCGGCCGGCATCAGGTCCGGCAGGAAGGTCGCGACGCTCGAATAGAGATAGGCCGCGCCGGTGCCGAGCATGACCAGCGAGTTCATGTCGGGCGCCAGCCGCAGCAGCGCCGGGAAACCCTTGCGCAGGAAGACGAGGCCGGGCCCGAACTGGACGATGGTCGCCAGCGCGAAGGAGAAGACGCGCACGTTTCCTTCGCCGAAGGTCCCGGCGAGCCAGTGATGCAGAGAGGGGATCATGTGGCTGCCCATCTCGACGACGAGCAGCGGCAGCGTCAGCACGCCGGCGAGAATGACCGAGCGCAGCAGCTTGCCCTGTTCCTCGTCCTTGGCTGCCTGCCGGCGCGTGTCGGCCTCGCCATCGGCCGCGACGATCGGGCTCGCCTCATAGCCGGCGCCGACCACGGCCTTCGTCAGCGCGGGAATGATGTCGTTGCCGGCGAGCGCCTTCACGCTGGCCCGCTCGGTCGCGAGGTTCACGGTGGCCTCGACCACGCCCGGCACGGCGCGCAGGGCCTTCTCGACATGGCCGACGCAGGAGGCGCAGGTCATGCCCGAGACCGACAATTCGATCGTGGTCTCGACCGGGGTGTAGCCGCTCTGGCGGACAGCCGCCTCGACCTGCTTCAGGTCGGTGCCGTCCTTGGCGAAAGTGACATGCGCCCGCTCGGTCGCGAGATTGACCGAGACCGCATCGACGCCCGGCACCGCCGCGATGGCGCGCTCGACATGGGCGACGCAGCTCGCGCAGGTCATGCCCTCGACGCCCAGATCGAGGGTTTCGAGGTCGTTCCTGCTCCTGTCGATGACCGTCATCGCCGTCTCCTGCATGGTGATGACAGGCGATATAAGGTTTCCCATCATGGGAAGGTCAAGGGGTGCTGTGATGTTGTGTGGTACCTCGTTGTCATTCCGGGGCGGGCCGAAGGTCCGAGCCCGGAACCCATGAACACGACGCTTTTCCAGCCGTCATGCTCGCCCTTGTGGCGAGTATCCACGTCTTGACCACCGCATTGCGTGAAGGAAGACGTGGATGGTCGGGACAAGCCCGACCATGACGGAAATGTCGTGTTCATGGGTTCCGGGCTCGGGCCTGCCGCCCGCCCCGGAATGACCGTTCGAAACGACTTACGGCATCTCGACGGAGACGCTCTTGATCACCGCATGGACCGGCTTGCCGGGCGCCAGACCGAGCAGGGCGAGAGATTTCGCGGTGATGCGCGCCGCCAGCTTCGCCTTGCCGCAAGCGACCAGCAGATGCACGGTGCTGCCGCCGGTGCCGCTGCGCTCGCCGATCTCGGAGACCGTGCCCGGCAGTACGTTGAGCGCACTGATCTCGGCCGGCTGGCCGAGGCTGAGCATGACGTCGCTGGCGAGGATGCGGATCTTGATGCGCTGGCCCTGCCGCAGCGCGGCGCGCGCGATCGTCAATGGCCCGGCCGGCGTCTTCAGCCGTGCCAGTCCGAACGCTTCCTCGAAACCCACGACCTCGCCGGAGAGCAGCGTGCTCGCTTCCGGTGCACCCGGCCGTGCCGCCAGATCGGGGCGGGACAGGATGTCGGCCGTAGGGCCGCAAGCCGCGACGCGCCCGTTCTCGACCATGGCGACGGTGGTGGCGAGGCGCGCGACCTCCGCCAGCGCATGCGAGACATAGACGATGGGAATGCCGGCCTCGTCGCGCAGGCGCTCGATATGCGGCAGGATCTCGGCCTTGCGGGCCTCGTCGAGCGCCGCGAGCGGCTCGTCCATCAGCAGGAGGCGCGGCTGCGCCAGCAGCGCACGGCCAATGGCGACGCGCTGCTTCTCACCACCGGAAAGGCCGCCCGGTCTCCGGTGCAGCAGATGGCCGATCCCCAGCAGCTCCAGCACCTTGTCGAGCTCGGCCGGCTTGCGCTGGGCGCGCGGCACGAACCAGTGCCCGAAGAGCAGGTTCTGGCGTACGGTGAGATGCGGGAAGAGCCGTGCCTCCTGGAAGACATAGCCGATGCGGCGGCGATGCTTCGGCAGAAAGATGCCGCGTTCCGTATCGACCAGCGTCTCGCCATCGACACGGACATGGCCGGAATCGGGGCGGATCAACCCGCCGATGACATTGACCAATGAGGTCTTGCCGGAACCCGAGCTACCGAACAGGGCGGTGAGGCGCCCGTCGGAGGTGAAGCTCGAATCGAGTGTGAAGTCGCCGAGCCTGTGGCGGACGGCAATGTCGAGGACATCCGTCATTCGACGTTGATCCGGCGCCCGACGATGCGGGCCATCAATTCGGACAGGAAGAGCGCGGCGACCGAGATCACGATCGAGATCAGAGTCAGCCGCATCGCGCCGGCATCGCCGCCCGGAACCTGCGTGAAGGTGTAGATCGCGGAGGGCAGGGTCTGCGTCTCGCCGGGGATGTTGGAAACGAAGGTGATCGTCGCGCCGAATTCGCCCATCGCCTTGGCGAAGCACAGGATCATGCCCGCGATGATGCCAGGCAGGCAGAGCGGCAGGGTGACGACGAGGAAGACCCAGATCGGACTTGCGCCGAGCGTGCCGGCAGCGGATTCGAGCTTGCGGTCGACGGCCTCGATCGAGAGCCGGATGGCGCGGACCATCAGGGGGAAGCCCATCACCGCACAGGCCAGTGCCGCCCCGGTCCAGCGGAAGGACAGCACGATCCCGAACCAGTCATAGAGGAATTCGCCGATCGGACCGCGCCGGCCGAAGCCGACGAGCAGCAGGTAGCCCGTCACCACCGGCGGCAGGATCAGCGGCATATGGACGATGGCGTCGAGCAGGGACTTGCCCCAGAATCGCCCGCGCGCCAGCAGCAAGCCGACGCCAAGCCCCAGGGGGAGGCTCGCGATCATGGCAGTCGTGGCGACGATGAGGCTGAGCCTCACCGCCGTCCATTCTTCAGGCGAAAGCGTAAGCCAGTCGGTCACGAGGCGGCGATCACGAAGAGCTGGCAGCCTTGTTGAGCACCGTGAAGCCCTGCTTCTCGAAGACGGGTCGGGCGGCGGGGCTGCGCAGATAGGTCAGGAAGGCCTGCGCGTCGGGATTGGCCGAATCCTTGGTGACGGCGACGGGGTAGACGATCGGGGGATGCGAATCCTCGGGGAAGGTCGCGACAACCTTGACCTGCGGGTCGGCGGCGGCGTCGGTCGCATAGACGATGCCGAGCGGGGCCTCGCCGCGCGAGACTAGCAGCAGCGCGGCGCGGACATTGTCGGCCTGCGCGATCTTGTCCTTCACCTTGTCCCAGGCGCCGAGCTTCTCCAGCGCCGCCTTGCCGTATTTGCCGGCCGGAACGGAATCGACATTGCCCATGGCGAGACGGCCCGCGCCGGCCGCGCCCGCGACATCGACGCCGGGCTTGAGGTCGAGCTTGGCGGTCGAATCCTTGCCGGCGACCAGCACGATCCGGTTGGCGAGCAGGCTGACGCGGGTATCCGGCTTGATCAGGTTCTTGCCGGCCGCATAGTCCATCCAGTCCAGATCGGCCGAGACGAAGAGATCGGCGGGAGCGCCGTTCTCCAGCTGCTTCGCCAGCGTGTTGCTGGCGGCATAGGAGATCTTGGGCGCGGGCTTGCCGCTTTCCTTGACCCAGTTGGCGGCGGCCTCGTCCAGCGCATTCTTCATGCTGGCGGCGGCGAAGATCACGAGGTCCTTCGTCTGCGCCTGCGCGGCGTCGAAGGCGGGAGCAAAGCTCACGGCAAGGGCCAGGCCCATGCCCAGCAGGGTGCGACGCTTCAACATGTTGTTCCTCGCTCGAATTTCGCGTTGTATATCGTCGGGTATAACGATGGTTGCCGCGCCCCCCGACCCAAGTCAAGGCGCGGCGGCGGCCTTATTGTCGCAAGGAGAGGACGAGCCATGAAGATCAGCGCGCGCAACCAGCTCAAGGGCAGGATCGTCGAGATCACCAAGGGCGCGACGACGGCACATGTCCGCATCGATATCGGCGGCGCGATCGTGACCTCCTCGATCACCAACGCGGCGGTGGACGATCTCGGCCTCACCGTCGGCAAGGACGCCTACGCCGTGGTGAAGGCGTCCGATGTGATGATCGCGATCGACTGAATTTTCGGCTCGGACTGGAGACGCATAAGCCGTCATTGCGAGGAGCGGAGCGACGAAGCAATCCAGGGGGACTGGGTTGAACGCTTCAGCCCAGTCCCCCTGGATTGCTTCGCTTCGCTCGCAATGACGTGGAGCCTGACTGGGCGGCTTTAAACTGGGCGGCTTTAAGGAGAGTCTACGGCATGGTCCGCGAGAACGAGATCCGCGAGAGGGAGGTCACTGTGGCGCCGCCGCAGGCGACCGATGCCGGCCTCGTCTTCATCGGCACGATCCGCACGCCCTGGACCTCGCGGCTGGTTTGCCCGCGCCAGGGCAGGGCGGACGGACCGATCTGCCGCATCGAATTGTTCCCGCCCTGGGACGAGGCGCTGGAAGGCGTCGAGCGCTTCGAGCGGCTGGAGGTGCTCTACTGGCTGCACCAGTCGCGCCGCGATCTCGTCCGCCAGAGCCCGGCCAATAACGGCGAGACCCACGGCACTTTCGCGCTGCGCACGCCGGTCCGGCCCAATCCAATCGGCACCTCGATCGCGACTCTGGTGGCGCGGGAAGGGCGGGTGCTGCTGGTGCGCGGGCTCGACTGTCTCGACGAGACGCCACTGCTCGACCTCAAGCCGGACCGGACGCTGTTCACCCCGATCGCCCCGCCGCAGCCGGGCGATTTCCAGACGGGCTAGGCAGCCGGCTCGGCTAAAGGCTCTTCAGGATCAGCCACTCGCCGGTACTGGTGACTTCGTTGGCCTCGATGAAGCCGATCGACAGGTAGAAGCCCAGCGGGCTGTGCTCGCCGCGGACGACGCTGGCGCTGAGCGTGGTGATGCCTTGCACCTTCAGCAGCGCAAAGAGCTGCTCCAGCGCAGCGCGCCCATAGCCTTTCCCTTGATGCCGGCGATCGACCATGAAGCGCCAGAGATAGGCGCTGCCCGGCTTGTCGTCATCGCGCCAGAGGATGAAGCCGACGGGCTCGTTGCCGGCATAGATCGCCCGGAAGGTCGCACGCGGTTCGAAATGCGCCTGTGCGATCGAGATCGCGACCGGCGCGACATTCTCGCGCTGCTCCTCCGCGACCTCGAGCCCGCAGATGGTGCGGACCGTTGCCGCGGTGATTTCACGCAGTTCGACAGGCAAGGTGGCGTCCCTCTTCACCCGTGCGGGTGCTTGTGGATCGGGTCGACCCAGTAGACCTCTTCCGGCTTCTCGACCGGGTCGACATCGGTGATGTTGACTACCACCGCCTCGTTGTCGGAGCGCACCAGCACGCATTGCAGCGGGTTGTCGGGATCGGCGTTGATCTCCTGATGCGGCACGAAGGGCGGGACATAGATGAAGTCGCCCGGCCCGGCCTCGGCAACGAATTCCAGCCGCTCGCCCCAGCGCATCCGCGCCTTGCCGCTGACCACATAGATCACGCTTTCGAGCTCGCCATGATGGTGCACGCCGGTCTTGGCATTGGGCTCGATCGCGACCGTGCCGGCCCAGATCTTCTGGGCGCCGACGCGGGCATGGTTGATCGCCGCCTGCCGGAACATGCCGGGCGTCTGCGCCGTATTGGGGTCGAGCTTGTCGCCGGAGATGACGCGCACGCCGTCATGCTTCCAGCGCGGTTCGCCGTCATGGCTGTGATCGTGCGGATGGTCGTGATCGTGGGAATGATCGTGACTCATATCGTCCTCCTCGCTTGCGCAGGCGCAGACTGTCTCAGCCCACTTTCGCCGGCCCCGTCGCGATCGGCCGGTCGCTCGCGCCCCATTCGGACCATGAACCATCATAGAGCGCGCGGGCCGGCTTGCCGATCGTCTCCAGCGCCGTCGCGAGGATCGCGGCCGTGACGCCGGAGCCGCAGCTCGTGATCAAGGGCCGGTCGAGGTCGGCGCCGGCATCAGCGAAGGCGGCGGCGATGGCGGCCGAATCCTTCAGACTGCCATCGGCGATCAACGCCGTGGCGGGCACATTCAGCGCGCCCGGCATATGGCCGGAGCGCACGCCGGGACGCGGCTCGGCCGCCTCGCCGCGGAAGCGGTCGGCCGGGCGGGCATCGACCACCTGGGCATTGCCGGCGGAGAGCGCCTTCGCGACATCGTCGGCATTGGCGACGGCCGAATGGTCGAGACGGGCGGTGAAGCTGCGGGTGGCGCGGGCGCGCGGCGGGCCCTGCTCGATCGGCCGGCCCTCGCGCTCCCATTTCGGGAAACCGCCGTCGAGGATGACGACGTCCCTGGCGCCGAACACCTTGAAGGTCCAGCGCACGCGTGGCGCGGAGAACAGCCCGAGCCCGTCATAGACGACGATGCGCATGCCGTCGCCGATACCCATGGTGCCGACCGCCGCGGCGAAGGCTTCGGGGCGCGGCAGCATATGCGGCAGGTTGGAGCTCGTGTCCTTGACCGCGTCGATATCGAAATGCACCGCGCCGGGAATGCGCCGCTCGGCGAATTCGGCATGCGGGTCGCGGCCATGGGCCGGCAGGTACCAGGAGGCATCGACCACGACGATATCCGGCGCGTTCAGGCGCTCGGCCAGCCACTCGGTCGAAACGAAGACGTCTTCACGGGCCATAGGCGTATCCTCTGGGCAAGTTTTATCTGATTACCGGAACTGCGCCGTCATTCCGGGCTTGTCCCGGAATCCATCAAGGAGCGCGGCGCCCGTCGATGGACTTCGGATCGGCGCGGCTTCGCCGCCTGTCCGGAATGACGGCGAGGTTCCGTCGAAAGCCATGTCAGGCAAGCGCGATCCGGACGCGCCGGTTCTGCTTGCCCTTCTTCTCGATATCGGTGACCACGACCGCGCCGATCTCGGCGGTGTTGCGGACATGGGTGCCGCCGCAGGGCTGCAGGTCGATATCGCCGATGGCGACGAGCCGGACGCGGCCCGAGCCGCGCGGCGGCTTGACCGACATCGTCTTGACGAGGCCCGGATTGGCGTCGAGTTCCTCGTCGGTGATCCAGCGCTCGGTGACATCGGCATTGCGCGCGACCAGCGCGTTGAGCGTCTCGGAGACCTCGGCCTTGTCGAGCCCGCCTTCGGGAATGTCGAAATCGAGCCTTCCGTCGCCATCGCCGATCGAGCCGCCGGTGACGGGGAAGGTGAGCACGACGCTAAGCAGATGCAGGGCGGTATGAACGCGCATGCGCTTGAAGCGGCGCTCCCAGTCGAGGACGACCGTCACCGCCTCGCCGGGCGCCGGCAGCGCCTGGCCCTCTGCGGGAACGTGGATGACCCGGCTCTTGTCCTCCGGGTCATAGATCGTCGTGGCGATCGCGATCTCGCTGCCATCGGCGCGGCGCAGATGGCCGGCATCGCCCGGCTGGCCGCCGCCGGTCGCATAGAAATTCGTGCGGTCGAGGATGATGCCACCGCGCTCGTTCACGGCTTCGACCGTCGCGGGCGTTTCCTTGAGATAGGCATCCTGGCGGAAGAGCAGTTCGGTCGGCATCGTCTCGTGTCTCTTGAGCGGCGCGGGAACGCCTTAGGCCCGCAGACTGCACCGATTGCCGCCGAGGTGCCACCTCATTGGCGGGATAGCGGGGATGATTTGCGGCGCATGGCTTCCGGCCGGGCGATTCCGTGCCTAGATGACTGTCCCGCCAACCCGGAGCCGCCATGGCCTTGCCCCGCATGAAGCCGCAGGACGGCGTTGCCTGGATCACCGGTGCCAGCTCCGGCATCGGGGCCGCGGTCGCGCTCGAGCTGGCGCGCCGAGGCTGGACGGTCGCGGCGACCGCTCGGCGACTGGAAGCCCTGGAGCGCCTCGCACGCAGCGCCGAGAAGCTGCCCGGCCGCATCGTCGCCCATGCCGGCGACGTCACCGATGCGCAGGGCATGCGCGACGTCGCCGACGCCATCGAGAGCATTCACGGGCCGATCGCGCTCGCCTTCCTCAATGCCGGCATCGCGTCCGGCCAGGGCAGGGCGATCGATGTCGAAACGGTCGAGCAGGTCGTCGGGGTCAATCTGCTCGGCGTCGCCAAGAGCTTCTTCGCCGTGCAGCCGCGCATGATCGCCCGCGGCGTTGGGCAGATCGCGGTCAATGCCTCGCTCGTCGGCTATCGTGGCCTGCCCGGCGCGGCTGCCTATGGCGCCGCAAAGGCGGGCGCGATCTATTTTTGCGAATCGATGCGCTTCGATTGCGAGGCGGCCGGCATTCGCCTGCAACTGGTCAATCCCGGTTTCATCGAGACGCCGATGACCGAAGGCCGCCGCTTCCCGATGCCGTTCCTGCAGACGGTGGAGGATGGGGCAAGGCGAATCGTTGATGGATTCGAGCGCGGCGGCTTCGAGATCACCGTGCCGCGCCGCCTCGCCTGGATCCTGAAGGTCGCGCGCCTTTTGCCCTATCCGGTCTATTTTGCGCTGATGTCCCGCTTCGCCGAGCGCAGCGGCTAAGGCCGGTTCAACTGCCTCGGATCGTGGCGAAGGCATCCAGCGCGCGCTGGCGCCCGAAGGCGAGGTCGACGAGCGGGGCAGGGTAGGTCTCGCCGATTCGAATACCGGCCTCGCGCAGGGCCTTCTCCGACGCCTTCCAGGGCTGGTGGATGTCCTCGTCGGACAGCCCTGCCAGCTCCGGCACCCATTGGCGGACATAAGCTCCGTGCGGATCGTGGGTTTCGCCCTGCGTCACCGGATTGAAGATGCGGAAATAGGGCGATGCGTCGGCGCCCGAGCCCGCGACCCATTGCCAGCTCGCGGCATTGTTGGCCGCATCGGCATCGACCAGCGTGTCCCAGAACCAGGCTTCGCCGGCCCGCCAGTCCTGCAGCAGATGCTTGATCAGGAAGGAGGCGACGACCATCCGCACGCGGTTATGCATCCAGCCGGTCGTCCAGAGCTCGCGCATACCGGCATCGACGAGCGGGATTCCGGTCTGCCCGCGCTGCCAGCGGCTGAGCGCGGTCTCATCCGGCCGCCAGGGGAAGGCATCGAAGCGCGAATCGTAATTGCGCGTCGCCAGCTCCGGATTGTGGAAGAGCAGATGGTGGGAAAACTCCCGCCAGCCGATCTCCGAAAGAAATTTCTCGGCGTCCTGTTCCGATCCGGCGGCCTCGCCGGCGGCGCGAGCATGCTGCAGTGCGTGCCAGACCTGTCGCGGTCCGATCTCGCCGAAATGGAGATGGGGTGAGAGGCGTGACGTCGCTGCCCGGTCCGGCCGATCGCGATTCCCGGCGTAACCATCAAGGCCATCGGCCAGAAAATCGTCCAGCTTCGCGGCCGCACCCGCTTCCCCCGGTGTCCACGCAGCCCGTAGACCGCCGGCCCAGTCAGGCTTCCGGGGCTCAAGCCCAAGACCGGGCAAGGTGAGCGTCGATGCCTCGATCGAAGCGGGCAGGGGCAGCGCAGCGATTCGCGTCGGAGCGGGAATCGGAGCCGCCGGCTCGCCTTTCTGACGGGCTGCGCGCCAGTAGGGCGTGAACACCTTCATCGGCTGCCCGGTGGTCGTGGTCACCTGCCACGGCTCGTTCAGGAGGTGACTGTTGAAACTGCGGACATCGATTCCCCGTCCCGACAAATCCTCCTTGAGCTTGCGGTCGAGGGCGATCTCGCCCGCCTCGTAGCGGCGATTCCAGGTGACGAGGGTGATTCCGGCATCAGTCACGACCCGCGGCAGCAAGACCGCCGGATCGCCCCTCATCAGCACGAGCCGCCCGCCCTTTGCTGCGAGCGCTTCGCCGAGCGCGTGAAGCGAGCGCGACAGCCACCAGCGCGACGCACCGCCTATGGGCCGGCGATCGGAACCGGTATCGAGGATATAGAGGCATAAGACCTCCCCGGCCTCGGACGCAGCTGCGAGCGCCGGATTATCGGCCAGCCTCAGATCGTTGCGGAACCAGTGCAGGGCGCGTTCAGTCATCGTTCCTCTCCGGCCATGATCCGCTCCGGCCGCAGCCTCGCGATCAACGCGGCCATGCGGAATCGGTCCCGGATCAGAGGAAAGATTTTCGGACGGAAGCTCAGAAAGGCAGTCGGTGCTTGCCGAATCTGCTATCGCCGGCTCAGATTTCGAGAGGCAGATGCAGGCGATCGGCGATCAGCCAGGACACGCCTGCCGTCCCGGCCATGAGGACCGCTATCACAATGGCTTCGACCATGACGCTACTCCGCCCCGAACAGGCAGGCGTCAATAACTAGAATTTTAACGATTTGTAAACGAAATCCTTAAGGCGAATCACAGCCTGAACGATCGTTCCAGATGAGCGGCTGCTGAAAGATGGATGCATTGGAGGAAGCGGGACTCGATCTCGAACTCGGGGAGATGGGTCGGAGGCTGGACAATTTGTTCGCCGCGCGCCGCCCGCGTACGAGGCAGAACCACAAGCCCGCAGGCTTCGAGGTTTCGGCTGTCGAGGCCGGTACCGGGCGTCTGCGCGTGATGCTGGACGCCGACCTGCCGGAAGCCGTCGGCCGGACGATTCTGACCCTGGCGATCAAGCATGGTGCGGGACCAGGGCGGGGCGACGGCTTCCGCAAGGCCGTCCCGGATTCGGCCGCCAACGCAGCGCAAAAGGGCTGAAAGCGCGAGCAAGAACAGCGCCGGGACGAGTCGAGGTCGCGCGTTTGATCGCTGGCGACCGGGAACCCGGGAGCGTCTCGGGCGTCCCTTGCATGATGACCAACATGACCAACCCGAAAAAGCCGCTCATGGATTTCTGGCTCTGGCTCGCCGTCATCGGCCTGACGGTCATCGTGGCGGTGTCGTCCCTGACATTCCCCGAGCGGGTCGCGCCGGATTCGTTTCAGCCCCGCTCAGCCCCGCGCTGAGGGGCTTGGGGCGGGGCGTGCTTCAAAGCCCTCGCCCGATCGTCAATATCGGAAAATCCGCAGGGAAGGCGGTTGGCGCCGCGGGCGCCGATGAGCATGGGCTCACGGGAGCGCGGAACGAATGGCAACAGCCCGGAAACTTGGGAAAGCGCAGCGATATCGGCGCTATAAGATCTTTGGAGGCCTCGCCCGGAATCGAACCGGGGTGCAAGGATTTGCAGTCCTCTGCGTAACCACTCCGCCACGAGGCCTTCCTGCGAAAACGGCCGCGGCCGCTTCAGCGAGAGCGCTATAACCACAAGCCGCGCCGCACCGCAACCCGGCATCGCATCTTCCACAGCGACGACGACAAATCTGCTTGGCCGGCTCGCAAGGGGCTTGCACTATCCGGATCGCACGGCTAAGACGCCGCCACGTTGTTCCCGGATAGCTCAGCGGTAGAGCAATCGACTGTTAATCGATTGGTCGCAGGTTCGAATCCTGCTCCGGGAGCCAACTTCCCCCTCACTTCGACAGATCGTCTTGAACGTCGCTGGTTTATGCCTGCGGCCAGGCGGCGCTTGCCTTTTGCGCGAGCCTCGAACAGAAAGCTGCGGAAGAACGGCGCGATCGCTGCACCGGTTCGGGCGGCTTCCAGAGCATCGGCCGCGCCTTGCAGCACCGGCGCCGTGGACGGAGAGTTCGGGTATGGACGATTTTGCCTCGCTGCGCCGCAACATGGTCGATTGCCAGCTGCGCACCTATGACATCACCGATCGGGCCGCGCTGGCCGCGGCGGATTCGGTGCCGCGCGAGGCTTTCGTTCCCGGAAACCTGTCCCATCTCGCCTATCTCGACCAGTCGATCCCGCTGCCGGGCACCGGCCGGGCGCTGATGACCCCGATGGTCGCGGTGCGGATGATCCAGCTCTTGGACCCGCAGCCGGGCGAGGCCGCGCTCGAATATGCCGGCGGTTCCGGCTATGGCGCCGCGCTGATGGCAAACATGGGCGCGAAGGCCACGCTCTGGGAGCCTGACAATGCGGCGCGCGCGCTGGCCGAATCGGCGCTGAGCCGCACCGGAGCCGGCAATGTGACGATCACGGCGGCGCAACCGGCGGCTGCCAGCTTCGACGCGATTCTCGTCAGCGGGGCCTGCGAGATCGTGCCCGAAACGCTTTTCCCGCTGCTGCGGCCGGAAGGCCGGCTCATCGTGGTCGAGGGGCTGGGCCGGGCGGCGCGGGTGATGCTCTATCTGAAATCCAGCGAAATCGTCTCCGGGAGACCCGTTTTCGACGCCGCTGCGCCGGTTATCTCGGAATTCCGCCGTCCCGCGGCCTTCGTTTTCTGATGACGACAAGTGTCGCATTTTTGCGCCACTGTACGAACGAAACCATTCCGGCACCGCCCCATGCGTTGGCGAGAGGTGCCGGAACGGCTATAAATTGCAACTCTGCCGAGGCTGGGGCGATGCCTGGGCGCGACTTTCAGTGCGCACATGAGGCGTCCAGTGCATAAACGCTACGACAAGATTTCCGGACTTGCTCTCTCCGCCGCCTTCGCCCTGGCGTTGGCCGGAGGCTGGGCGGGGCCGGTTTCGGCTCAGACCATGGATGCCGCGCTCGCGCGGGCCTATTCCGCCAATCCGACCCTCAATGCGCAGCGCGCCTCGGTCCGTGCGACCGACGAGAACGTGCCGCAGGCGAAGGCGGGCTACCGGCCGCGCATCACGGCTTCGGCAGATATCGGCGCCAGCATCACCGAATCGGGCATTCCGGCCTTCGCCAGCAACTCGCCGGTCCACAACACCAACGTGTCCCGGCTCGGCCCGCGCGGCGTCGGCGTGCAGGTCGACCAGAACATCTTCGATTCCGGCAAGACCCGCAGCGCCGTGGGCCAGTCCGAATCGCAGGTGCTCGGCGCCCGCGCCACTTTGCGCAATACCGAGCAGAACGTGCTGCTCGATGCCGCAACCTCCTACATGAACGTGCTGCGCGACACGGCGATTCTCAACCTCAACCGTAACAACGTCGAGGTGCTCGAGGAGCAGCTGCGCCAGACGCGCGACCGGTTTCAGGTCGGCGAGGTGACGCGCACCGACGTTGCGCAGGCGGAAGCCCGCCTGTCCTCGGCCCGCTCGCAGGCGATTCTGGCCGAATCGAACCTGAAGACCTCCGTGGCGCGCTTCCGCCAGAATGTCGGCACCGAGCCGCGCTCGCTCGCTCCGGCCCGGCCGGTCGAGGGGCTGCTGCCGAAGTCGCTGCCGACCGCGCTGACCCAGGCTCTCTCGAACCACCCGGCGATCATCGCCTCGCTGCACGGCGTCGACGCCGCGGAACTCCAGGTCAAGGTCACCGAGGCGGATCTCTATCCCGTCGTCGGCGTCCGCGGCGTGGTCCAGCAGCGCTATGACAGCCAGTTCTCCGGCGACAACCGTTTCTCGGCCAGCCTCGTCGGCACGCTGACGATCCCGATCTACGAGGGCGGCCAGATCTATGCCCGCACCCGCCAGGCCAAGGAAACGGCCGGCCAGCGCCGGATCGAGGTCGACACCCAGCGCGACACCGTGCGCGCCGCCGTCGTTTCCGCCTGGGGCGGGCACGAAGCCGCCAAGGCTCAGATCACCGCGGCCCAGGCGCAGGTCGAAGCCGCGTCCACGGCTCTGTCCGGCGTCCGCGAGGAGGCGAAGGTCGGCCAGCGCACGACGCTCGACGTCCTCAACGCCCAGCAGGAGCTGGTGAGCGCCCGCTCGAGCCTCGTGGTCGCGCAGCGCGACCGGGTCGTCGCCTCCTATGCAGTGCTGTCCGCGATCGGCAAGCTCTCCGCCCAGTCGCTCAAGCTCAAGGCCGAGATCTACGACGCCCGCCAGCATTACGAGCAGGTTCAGGGCAAGCTCTGGGGCACCCAGACCCCCGACGGCCGCTGAAGGGCGGCTGTCGACTCCGCGCCGCGGCACATTCCGGCAACAGAGCGGATTTCTCCTGTGGGAGAGCCCGTTGGTGCCTTGTCTGACATCGCTGCCGTGGAATACTGCGCTCTTGGAGCGGCGTTGATTCCGTCGGCGCGCCCGGTGTTCAACGGTCTGACTCATGAGCGCGCAAGCCAAGCCCAGCGAACCGTCGATGGAGGAGATCCTCGCCTCCATCCGCCGGATCATCTCGGATGACGAGACGAAGCCGGCCGAGGAGGCCGCCGCGCCGCAAGTCGAGGCGGAGCCTGCGCTGGTCGCCGCCATCGACGACGACGTGCTGGACCTGGGAGCGGAGGCCGCTCTGGTTGCCGCGCCCATGCCGGAGCCCGCGCCCGTTCCGCCGGCCGCTGTCCCGGACGATTCCGATATTGCCTTCCTCGACGAGGAACCCGTCGCGGCTCTGCCTCCGGAACCGCCGGCCCCTGTCGCCGAGCCGCAGCCTTTCCCGGTCCAGTTTGAGCCGCCACAGCCTCAACCGCAGCCTGCTTTCGCTGCTGCTGTCCCCGACATGGCGAGCCTGTTGTCGGATCAGGCCAGTTCGGTGGTGACCAACGCCTTCGGCCAGCTCGCCTCGACCGTGCTCAGCAACAACGCACGGACGCTGGAGGATCTGGTCAAGGACATGCTGAAGCCGATGCTCAAGACCTGGCTCGACGACAACCTGCCGACCATGGTCGAGCGGCTGGTCCGCACCGAGATCGAGCGCGTTGCGCGCGGCGGCCGCAGCTGAGGCGGCCGCCCGGCGTCCCTATCGCGCATTCATGGTTCTATCTGGCGTTGCTGCGGGTTCGGCGGCGCCGTGTTTGGGCTGGACGCGTTCGAATGCGCCGGATTCCTTGAGACGCATCAAGCCGTAGCCTGCCATGGCGAAGACTGTCGCCGGGGCGCCGAGCCGTGAGACCAGCATCGTCAACCCGACGGCGACCGGGCGGGGATAACGGCCCGAAGCCGCCTCGACGGCGAACCACGCCCCGAGGGCGTGGACCATGAGCTTCATCATCACATCCTGCTCGTTGTTTCAGGGATCTCGAACAAAGCCGGGGGGCGACGCCCGCACTCCGTCGGCTCTCCCATAACGGGGTGAAGCCGCCCTGGTTCCCGTGGTCGAAGCTTGCCTGAGGCCAATGCAGAGCCGGCCGGCGGTCGCGTATCATCGAAAACGTTGACGCGCGGCCCGTGCATGGGTTCTTAAGGGCCGAGACCTTTTTGGCCCGTGATTTTTCCGGCCTGGGCAGGTTCCCCGGCCTTTCTGCGTTCGAGCGATGCGATGATGGACAAGACTTTCGAACCGGCCGCCGTCGAGGCCCGGATCAGCAAGGCCTGGGACGAGGCGCAGGCCTTCAAGGCGGGCAGGGGCGCTGCACCCGGCGCCGAGCCCTATTGCATCGTGATCCCGCCGCCGAACGTCACCGGCTCGCTGCATATGGGCCACGCGCTCAACAACACGCTGCAGGACGTGCTCTGCCGCTTCGAGCGCCTGCGCGGCAAGGACGTGCTCTGGCAGCCGGGCACCGACCATGCCGGTATCGCGACGCAGATGGTCGTCGAGCGCAAGCTTGCCGCCGAGAACCGTACTGACCGCCGCAGCATGGGCCGCGAGGCCTTCCTCGCCGAGGTCTGGAAGTGGAAGGAGGAGTCGGGCGGCACGATCGTCAACCAGCTCCGCCGCCTCGGCGCCTCCTGCGACTGGTCGCGCGAGCGCTTCACCATGGACGAGGGGCTCTCGGCCGCCGTCCTCAAGGTCTTCGTCGGTCTGCACAAGCAGGGGCTGGTCTACCGCGCCAAGCGGCTGGTCAACTGGGACCCCAAGTTCCAGACCGCGATCTCGGATCTCGAGGTGCTGCAGGTCGAGAAGACCGGCACGTTCAAATGGCAGAGCGGCGGCGAGGACGAATTCGACGCGGCCAAGCTCGACAAGGCCTTGAGCCGCGATCCGAACGGCCATCTCTACTATTTCAACTACCCGCTCGAAGGCGCGACCTACGCTGCGGACGACGCCTCGACCTTCATCACCGTCGCGACGACCCGCCCGGAGACGATGCTGGGCGATACCGGCGTCGCGGTTCACCCCGACAACGAGACGATCGGCCATCTGATCGGCCGCAAGGCGGTGCTGCCGCTGGTCGGCCGCGTCATTCCGATCTTCGGCGACGATTATGCCGATCCCGAGAAGGGCACCGGCGCGGTCAAGATCACGCCGGCCCATGATTTCAACGACTTCGAGGTCGGCAAACGCCACCAGCTCGACGTCGTCAATATCCTCGACGGCGAGGCGCGCATCCTGCTTGCCGGCAATGAGGATTTCCTCGCCGGCTCCAAGCCGGAGGCCGAGACCTTGGCGCTCGACGGCGCCGATCGCTTCGCCGCGCGCCGCCGCGTCGTCGCGATGATGGCCGAGCGCGGCCTGCTCGCGAAGGTCGAGCCGAACACTCATACCGTGCCGCATGGCGACCGTTCGGATGTCGTGATCGAGCCCTGGCTGACCGACCAGTGGTATGTCGACGTCAAGCCGCTGGCGCAGCGCTCGATCAAGGCGGTGCAGGACGGGCGGACGAAGTTCACGCCCGAGAACTGGACCAAGGTCTATTACGACTGGCTGGAGAATATCGAGCCCTGGTGCGTCTCGCGCCAGCTCTGGTGGGGCCACCAGATCCCGGCCTGGTACGGGCCGGATGGCGAGGTCTTCGTCGCCGAGTCGGAAGCCGAGGCGCAGACGCTGGCGATGGCGCATTACGGCGACACCGTCGCGCTGACGCGCGACGAGGACGTGCTCGACACCTGGTTCTCTTCGGCGCTCTGGCCGTTCTCGACCCTGGGCTGGCCCGACGACACGGCCGAGCTGAAGCATTATTACCCGACGGCGACGCTCGTCACCGCCTTCGACATCATCTTCTTCTGGGTCGCCCGGATGATGATGATGGGCCTCAACTTCATGGACGAGGTGCCGTTCAAGGACGTCTACATCCACGCCATCGTTCGCGACGAGAAGGGCGCGAAGATGTCGAAGTCGAAGGGCAACGTCATCGACCCGCTGACGCTCGTCGACAAGTATGGCGCCGACGCGCTGCGCTTCACGCTGTCGGCCATGGCCGCGCAGGGGCGCGACATCAAGCTCAGCACGCAGCGCGTCGAGGGCTACCGCAACTTCGCGACCAAGATCTGGAACGCCGCGCGCTTCGCCGAACTGAACGGCTGCGCCCGTGCGGAAGGGTTCGACCCGGCCGCCGTCAAGCAGCCGCTCAATCGCTGGATCCTCAGCGAGGCGGCGCAGGCGGCCGAGGAGATCGCGGCGGGCATCCCGAGCTTCAAGTTCAACGAGGCGGCGGGCGCGGCCTATCGCTTCGTCTGGAACCAGTTCTGCGACTGGTATCTGGAGCTCGCCAAGCCCGTGCTGCAGGGCGAGGGGGTCGATGCCGAGGCTCGCGCCGAGACGCAGGCGACGGTCGCCTACGTCATCGACCTGATCTGCCAGCTCCTGCACCCGTTCATGCCGTTCCTCACCGAGGAGCTCTGGGCGCAGAAGGCGGAAGCCGGCGCGCCGCGCACGCTCGCGGAGGGCGATGCCTCGCTGGTCTGCCTGACCCGCTGGCCGGATCTCTCGGCGCTCAAGGACGCGGCGGCGGAGGCCGAGATCGGCTTCGTCGTCGACCTGATCTCGGACATCCGCTCGGTCCGCTCGGAGGTCAACGTGCCCGCCGGCACGCAGGCCCCACTCGTGCTCGTCAACGCTTCGGCGGCGACGCGGGCGACGATCGAGAGCTGGCGGCCGATGATCGAGCGGCTGGCGCGTGTCTCCGACATCGGTTTCGAGACGGCGGCGCCGACCCAGTCGGCCCAGATCATCGTGCGCGGCGAGGTCGCGGCCCTGCCGCTCGCCGGGCTGATCGATCTCGACGCCGAGCGCTCGCGCCTGACCAAGGAACTGGCCAAGCTCGATCAGGACATCGCGGTCGTCGAGAAGAAGCTCGGCAACCCCGATTTCATGGCCCGCGCGCCGGAGGAAATCGTCGAGGAGAATCGCGATCGCAAGGCGGCCGCCGAGGCCCGCAAGCTCAAGGTCGCCGAAGCTTTGGCGCGGCTGGCCTGACGTAGCGCTGCCGGCTCGGCGCGTGATCCGTCCCGTCATGCTCGCCCTTGTGGCGAGCATCCACGTCTTGAACACGGCTTGCGATCGACGAAGACGTGGATGGTCGGGACAAGCCCGACCATGACAGGGTGTGGTTGGATTCCCGCTGGTGACGACGCATTCCGGTCACGCCTCTGTCGTCAAATTGACGTTGGTCCAAGAGAGGACTCGCATTCTCTCGCGGACCCCGCTTAGATGCGCCCGACGCAAATCCGCCATGCAGAATGTGTGGCGGCACAAGGACCGGCTGTTCAGAACCCATGCTCAAGCGAGCCTATGACTGGTGCGTTTCATACGCCTCCCATCCTGCCGCCCCGTGGCTGCTCTTCGGCATCACCTTCATCGAAAGCTCGTTCAGCCCGCTGCCGCCGATTCCGCTGCTGATTCCGATGTGCATCGCCCGGCCGGACCGGGCCTGGTTCTATGCCGGCATCTGCTCGCTCGGCGCCGTGCTCGGCGGCTATCTCGGCTATGCCATCGGCGCGCTGCTCTATGAGTCGGTCGGCGCCTGGCTGATCGGCATCTATGGCCTGCAGGACAAGGCGGCCAGCCTGATCGCGACCTCGCAGGACTACTGGTTCTGGGTGCTCGTCACCAAGGGCCTGACGCCGATCCCGTTCAAGATCGTCACGATCATGTCCGGCTTCCTGCATTTCGACCTGTGGAAGTTCACCATCGGCATGGTCGTCTCGCGGGCGACCTTCTTCCTGATGATCGCGGTGGCGCTGCGCTATTATGGCGACGACATCCGCATCTTCATCGAGAAGCACCTGCCGATGACGGCGCTGGCCCTCGTTGTGGTCATCGTCGGCGGCTTCTTCGTGCTGCCGCTGGTGCTGTGATCTGCCGCAGCGTCAGTTTTTCGCCGGAAACTTTGTGACATCGGCGCAACACTCCGGTGGGAACGGTGTCCGGTACCGTCCCGGCCACCCCAATCGCCAAGAAGCCGCCACAAACGAAGCCCAGCAAAACGCTGCGTTAAGTGCCTGAGATTTATCGAAATCGGGGGTAACGCGTGGAACCTGCAGGGGTTCCGGACGTATTTCAGGTTTTCAGGGGCGCGATTGCTCCCCGCAGGCTTGGCGTGGCACATTTTCGCGCCGTGCTGATCGGGGGACAGGACGAGTGGCGATGGACGGGCGTGTGTACGACAAGTCGAGGCTGCCGAGCCGCCATGTGAGCGTCGGCCCGGCCAAGGCCCCGCACCGCTCCTACTATTACGCGATGGGCATGACCGCGAAGCAGATCGCGCAGCCCTTCGTCGGCGTCGCCTCGTGCTGGAACGAGGCCGCACCTTGCAACATCTCGCTGATGCGCCAGGCCCAGGCCGTGAAGAAGGGCGTCGCCTCCGCCAGCGGCACGCCGCGCGAGTTCTGCACGATTACCGTGACCGACGGCATCGCCATGGGCCACCAGGGCATGAAGTCGTCGCTCGCCTCGCGCGAGGTCATCGCCGACTCGGTCGAGCTCACCATGCGCGGCCATTGCTACGATGCGCTCGTCGGCCTCGCCGGCTGCGATAAGTCGCTGCCCGGCATGATGATGGCGATGGTGCGCCTCAACGTGCCCTCGATCTTCATCTATGGCGGCTCGATCCTGCCCGGTACCTTCAAGGGCCGCCCCGTGACCGTGCAGGACGTCTTCGAGGCCGTCGGCAAGCATTCGGTCGGCGCCATGTCCGACGAGGACCTGAAGGAGCTGGAGGAGGCTGCGTGTCCGTCCGCGGGTTCCTGCGGCGCCCAGTTCACCGCCAACACCATGGCGACCGTCGCCGAGGCGATCGGCCTGGCATTGCCTTATAGCTGCGGCGCCCCGGCGCCCTACGATGTCCGCGACACCTTCTGCTACACCGCCGGCGAGATGGTGATGGAGCTGATCGCCCGGAACATCCGCCCGCGCGACATCGTCACCCGCAAGGCGCTGGAGAATGCCGCGATGGTTGTCGCCGCGACCGGCGGCTCGACCAATGGCGCGCTGCACCTGCCGGCGATCGCGCATGAATGCGGCATCGATTTCGACCTGTTCGAGGTCGCCGAGATCTTCAAGAAGACACCGTACATCGCCGACCTGAAGCCGGGCGGAAAATACGTCGCCAAGGACATGTTCGAGGTCGGCGGCATCCCGCTCGTGATGAAGAGCCTGCTCGATGCCGGCTATCTCCACGGCGACTGCATGACCGTCACCGGTCGCACCATCGCCGAGAACATGGCCTCGGTGAAGTGGAACGACCAGCAGGACGTCGTCTACCGCGCCGACAAGCCGATCACGGTTACCGGCGGCGTCGTCGGGCTGCAGGGCAATCTGGCGCCGGAGGGCGCGATCGTGAAGATCGCCGGCATGCCCGAGGACCAGCTCGTCTTCACCGGCCCGGCGCGCTGCTTCGACCGGGAGGAGGACGCCTTCGAGGCCGTCCGGGACCGGACCTACAATGTCGGCGACGTGCTGGTCATCCGCTACGAGGGCCCCAAGGGCGGCCCCGGCATGCGCGAGATGCTGTCGACCACCGCCGCGCTCTACGGCCAGGGCATGGGCGACAAGGTCGCGCTCATCACCGACGGCCGATTCTCGGGTGCGACCCGCGGTTTCTGCGTCGGCCATGTCGGGCCTGAAGCCGCCGTTGGTGGTCCGATCGGCCTGATCCGCGACGGCGACATCATCGAACTCGACGCCATCACGGGAAAGCTCGCAGTCCGCCTTTCTGATGCCGAACTTGAAGCGCGTCGTAAGGACTGGAAACCACGCAAGACCGACTACAATTCCGGCGCGCTGTGGAAATACGCGCAGACGGTCGGCTCCGCCAAAGGCGGTGCCGTCACCCACCCAGGAGGGGCGGCCGAGACCCATTGCTATGCGGATATCTAGCCCAACCATAGCATGCCTGTTCCTGTTGCTGGGCGGACATCAGGCCGTCCTGGCGCAGGACTTTTCAGGCACCAAGCCGCTGCCGCCGCGCGCCATTCCCAGCGCGGCGCTGCCGGAGCCGGACGATTCCGTGCTTGGCGGCCCTGACGCGGCAGCCGTCGCTCCCGGCCCCGATACGCCCACGGCCCATGCCGCGTTGCCGCTCGTGCCCTTCACCAGCGCGCGCGACGCGCTCAAGGCCTGGATGCGCGATTCCACCGCCGGCAATAAGGTCGGCGCCGTCCGCGCACTCGAATACGCGGCCTCGCAGGGCCATCTCACAGCGCAATACAAGCTCGGCCGGATGTATGCCGGTGGCGAGGGCGTCCCGACCAATGATCTCAAGGCTTTCGAGTATTTTTCGAAGATCGCCGACGAGAACGCCGACGCGATGCCCGGCACCGCCGACGGGCGCCTTGTCGGCAGCGCCTTCGTGGCGCTCGGCAACTATTTCTCGGACGGGATCAAGGGCAGCTATGTGAAGCCCAATCCCGACCGGGCCTTCGACATGTTCCACTACGCCGCCTCCTATTTCGGCGACCCGGACGGCCAGTACAACCTCGCCCGCCTCTACATGACCGGGCAGGGTGCCAATCGCGACCGGCGCCAGGCGGCGCGCTGGATGAAGCTGGCAGCCGAGAAAGGCCATGCGCCCGCGCGTGCCGCCTTCGGCGAGATGCTGCTGCGCGGCGGCGAGGGCGTGCCCCGCCAGCCGGTTCTCGGCCTGATGTGGCTCGCCATGGCGCGCGAGGGCGCCGATCCGACCCGCGAGGCCTGGATCATCGAGCGGCACGACGTGGCTTTCGCATCCGCCTCGGCGGGCGATCGTTCGGCGGCGCAGGCCCTGGTCGAGCGTCATCATCCGGCGAGCTCGCGCAGCGTCGTCGCCCCGCAGAACTGAGCTTTGGCTTTCAACGGACCGGCTACGTCATTCCGGGCTTGACCCGGAAGCCATCATAGAACGCAACGCCCTTCCATGGATTCCGGATCGGCGCCGCTGACGCGGCTTGTCCGGAACGACGGCAGCAAACGATGCTGCCGAACTTCGCGTTCGTCCTCAGTGCAAGTCGATCATCACCGGGACATGGTCCGAGGGCTTGTCCCAGCCACGGACATGCTTGGCGATCTTGACGCCCGACAGCCGGTCCGCCGCCTGCGGCGACAGCAGCAGATGGTCGATGCGGATGCCGTTGTTCCGCTGCCAGGCGCCGGCCTGATAGTCCCAGAAGGTGTAGAGCCCCGGCGCATCGGTGGTGCTGCGCAGGGCCTCGGTCAGGCCGAGATTCGTCAGGCCCCGGAAGGCGGCGCGCGTCTGCGGCAGGAATAGCGCATCGCTGACCCAGGCGGCCGGATCGCGGGCGTCGCGCGGCTCGGGAATGACGTTGTAGTCGCCGGCCAGCACCAGCGGCTCCTCATGCTCCAGCAACATCCGCGCATGGGCTGTGAGCCGCTGCATCCAGCCGAGCTTGTAGGGATATTTCTCGGTGTTGGGCGGGTTGCCGTTCGGCAGGTAGATCGAGGCGACGCGCACCACGCCATCGCCGAGCGGCAGGACGCCTTCGAGATAGCGCGCCTGCTCGTCGCCATCGTCGCCCGGCAGGCCGCGCCGGACATCCTCCAGCCGCGCGCGGCTGATGATCGCGACGCCGTTGAAGGTCTTCTGCCCGTGGGTCTCGACCTGCCAGCCGGCGGCCTCGATCTCGGCGCGCGGGAAATCGGCGTCCACGCACTTGATTTCCTGCAGGCAGAGCGCGTCGGGCTCGGCCTCCCCAAGGAAGTCGAGGAGATGGCCAAGGCGCTGCCTGACCGAATTGACGTTCCAGGTGGCGATCCGCACGAGACGCTCCGATTCAGACGAGCCGCAGGATAAGCGGCACGGCCGCCGCCAAGGCAAGCCGGTTTCGACCACAAACGAAAAACTCCCCGCATCGCTGCGGGGAGTTCTTGTCTGCGATCGCGCTGTCGCCTGCTGTCAGGGGCAGGCGCGGACGACGCCGCGCGCGGCGATATAGGTCCCGGTCTCCGGGTTGTAGCTCTTGTAGCGGCGCGAGCAGTAGGCGACCGCGTCGGTGTCCTCGACGCTGTAGCCATAGGCGCGGGGCACGGCCGGGGCATAGACCACCGGCGGCTCGACATAGACCGGGGCCGGCGGGGGATAATAATAGACAGGCGGCGGGGGCGGGGCGGCCAAGGCGCCGGCAGCGAGCGCTCCGCCGATGACGCCAGCCGCAATGCCGGCGCCGATCGCCGGGCCACGGCGGTAGCCGTAATAGCGCGGGCCATAGCCGTAGCGGCCATAGTACTGCACGGTCTGGACGAGATCGCTGCCGGGCTGCGCCGTCGCGACGGCGGCAGTTGCAGGAGCCAGCGGGGCGGCCGAAGCCGGCAGGGCCAATAGGGGGCCACCGACAAGGGCGGCGGCGACGGCGAGCGTCCTGATCACGACGAAACTCCTCTGCGATTCCTGGCGAGCGGAACTCCGCATGTTCCCCCGTTTGGATTCGAATGTAGCGGCCCACAGACCTCAGGGGAAGTTAGCAGTCAATCCGGGCATAAATGGGCCGTCACGCTCCCGTCGCTTTTCCGCTCGAAAGCAACGCCGAAGCGCTTGCGCAGACTGAATTTCCTCGCCATCTAGCGCTGCGAGCGCATAGCGACAATTTATTCGAAGGATCGGAAACCGACCATGGCGCAACCGCGCGACCCGTCCGCCCAACCCGCCGCGCTTGGCCCGATGAAGCCGCTGCCGGCCATCATCTTCAGCTCGCGCTGGCTGCAGCTGCCGCTCTATATCGGCCTCATCGTGGCGCAGTGCGTCTATGTCTTCCTGTTCCTCAAGGAGCTCTGGCACCTCATCACCCATGCCTTCGATTTCAGCGAGCAGCAGATCATGCTGGTCGTGCTCGGGCTGATCGACGTGGTGATGATCTCGAATCTGCTGATCATGGTGATCGTCGGCGGTTACGAGACCTTCGTCTCGCGCCTGCGGCTCCAGGGCCATCCTGACCAGCCGGAATGGCTGAGCCACGTCAATGCCAGCGTGCTCAAGATCAAGCTCGCCATGGCGATCATCGGCATCTCGTCGATCCACCTGCTCAGGACCTTCATCGAGGCCGGCAATATCGGCATCCCCGGCAAGACCGCGAGCTACACCGAAGCCGGCGTGCTGCTGCAGACGCTGATCCATGTCGTCTTCATCCTTTCGGCCATCGGCATCGCCTGGGTCGACAAGATGACGGCGACGCCCGGCAAGGCGCACTGACCCGGACGCCGAAACGTAAAACGCCCCGCCTGACCGGCGGGGCGTTTTGCGTTTGGGGGCATGCTGGTTTCTGGCGGAACCTCGCCGTCATCCCGGACAAGCTGCGCAGCAGCGCCGATCCGGGATCCATCATAGAGCTCCGGAGGCCTCCGATGGATCCCGGGGCAAGCCCGGGATGACGTCCGGTTTCCGAGCAAACCTGGCCGCGTTCCGGGCCCGCCGTATGCTTTACTGGCTGCGTCCGGTCCGGGCGGCGAAGCGGATCGCCTCCTCGGCGGCGCGGAACAGGGCCTTGGCCTTGTTGATGCATTCCTCCTGCTCGGAGGCCGGGTTCGAATCATAGACGATGCCGGCGCCGGCCTGGACATGCATGCGCCCGTCCTTGACCACCGCCGTGCGCAGCACGATGCAGGTATCCATCTCGCCATTGGCACCGAAATAGCCGATGCAGCCGGCATAGGCGCCGCGCGCATCGCGCTCCAGCTCGTCGATGATCTCCATCGC